>FSWM01001202.1_pt1 | contig 38746 bp, 30 predicted proteins | sample 1637841 | NCBI WGS metagenome assembly FSWM01 (sample SAMEA3914789, study PRJEB12502) | metagenome | biome: forest; material: soil | place: Canada | collected 2011-07-03 | depth 0.3 m | reverse complement strand
GCTATGTCGCCTATGCCGACGCCTGGGTCGAAGACCAGGATTTCAAGGACCCTGACACCGGCGAATTGTTCGACCGCAAGATGCTCGACCAGGAGTTGTCCAAGATCGAAAAGCCGGCCGGCATCGCCAACCCGAAGGACTTCCGCAACGAGGTGGTCAAGTTCGCCCTGCGCGCCCGCGCGGCCCAGGGCGGCAAGAACCCCTCATGGACGTCCTACGAGAAGATCCGCGAAGTCATCGAAAAGCGCATGTTCACCCAGGTCGAGGACCTGTTGCCGGTGATCAGCTTCTCGACCAAGGGCGACAAGGAGACCGAGAAGAAGCACAACGAGTTCGTCTCCCGCATGGTGGGCCGCGGCTACACGGCCCGTCAGACCCGGCGCCTGGTGGAATGGTACATGCGCGTGGACAAGGCTGGATGAGGGGCTAGCGATGAACGTCATTGATCGTCGGCTGAACCCGAAGGGCAAAAGCCTTCCCAACCGGCAAAGGTTCATCCGGTTGGCCAAGGAGACGATCAAGGAGGCGGTGGTCCGCTCCATCCGGGAACGCGCCCTCGGCGACGTCGAGAGCAAGGAGGTCGTCTCCATTCCGATGAAGCGGATCGCCGAGCCGCGCCTGCACCATTCTTCGCAGGGCGGTGACCGCGATCAGGTGTTCCCCGGCAACAAGGAGTTCGTGCAGGGCGACACCCTGCCCAAGCCGAAATCGGGGCAGGGCGGGCGCGGCTCGCAAGGCTCTCCGGACGGGGAGGGCGAGGACGACTTCCGCTTCACCATCAGCTCCGAGGAATACCTCAACATCCTGTTCGAGGAGCTGGAGCTGCCGGACCTGGCCAAGACCCAGCTGGCCGACGCCACCGCCTTCCGTTATTTCCGCGCTGGCCACAGCTTCAGCGGATCCCCCACCAACCTGAATCTGATCCGCACCATGCGCCACAGCCTGGCGAGGCGGATTTCGCTCGGACGACCGAAGCGCGAAGACATGAGCGCCATCGAGCAGGAACTGGCCGCGCTCGAGGCCAAGGCCGAGCTCGACGACAAGGACGAGGCGCGGCTCGTCGAGCTGAAGGCCCAGCGCGAGCGTTTGCTGGCCCGCTCCAGGCGCATCGCCTACATCGACCCGGTGGACCTGCGCTACAACCGCTTCGAGGCGCGGCCGCTGCCTACCGCCCAGGCGGTGATGTTCTGCCTGATGGACGTGTCCGGGTCGATGACCGAGGACATGAAGGATCTTGCCAAGCGCTTCTTCCTGCTGCTGCACATGTTCCTCAGCCGCAAATACGAACATGTGGACATCGTCTTCATCCGGCATACCTCCGAGGCCAAGGAGGTGGACGAAGAGACCTTCTTCCACAGCCGTGAAACCGGCGGCACAGTGGTCTCGACGGCCCTGGCGGAGATGAAACGCGTCGTCGAGGAGCGCTATCCGGTCGATCAGTGGAACATCTATGCGGCCCAGGCCTCGGACGGCGACAACTATGCCTCGGACAGCCACACCTGCATCGAGCTGCTGACCGAAGACATACTGCCGATCTGCCAGTACTTCGCCTATGTTGAGGTCTACGACCGGCGCCAGGCCGAGATCTTCCACTCCAGCCTGAACGTCAGCGAGCTGTGGAAGGACTACCAGAGCATCGGCGAGATCCCCAACTTTGCGATGAAGCGGGTCTTTTCCAAGGCGGACGTTTTTCCCGTGTTCCACCAGTTGTTCGCCAAGGCGCGAAAAGCCGCGTGAAGCGGGAGGGGTTGGTTCGATGAGTCAGTTGCTGTTCGAAACCGGCGAATGGACCTTCGACACGCTCAAACGCACCTTCGACGCGATCGAACAGATCGCCGTCGGCGAGATGGGGCTGGACACCTATCCGAACCAGATCGAGATGATCAGCTCGGACCAGATGCTAGACGCCTATTCGTCCATCGGCATGCCGATCTTCTATAATCACTGGTCGTTCGGCAAACGCTTCGCCCGCGACGAGGCCATGTATCGCAAGGGCTATACGGGCCTGGCCTACGAGATTGTCATCAACTCCAACCCCTGCATTTCCTACGTCATGGAAGAGAACACCATGACCATGCAGGCCCTGGTCATGGCCCACGCGGCGTTCGGTCATAACCACTTCTTCAAGAACAACTACCTGTTCAAGGAACAGACCGACGCCGGCGGCATCCTGGACTATCTGAACTTCGCCAAGACCTACGTGGCCCGCTGCGAGGAGCGTCACGGCATCCCCGCGGTCGAGCGGATCCTGGACGCCGCCCACGCCCTCATGGACCAGGGCGTCAACCGCTACGGTCGCCGCTCACGACCGAGCCTGGCCGAGGAACAGGCGCGTGCCGAGGCGCGCACGGCGCACGAGGAGAGCAGCTTCAGCGACCTCTGGCGCACCCTGCCGCCCGGTTCGCGCGACAACCGCAAGGGCGGGCCGAAGAAGGCCGAGCCGATGCAGGACGTCCTGGGCCTGCCGGAAGAGAACCTGCTCTATTTCCTGGAGAAATTCTCGCCCAGGCTGAAAGACTGGGAGCGGGAGCTGCTGCGCATCGTGCGCAACATCGCCCAATATTTCTTCCCGCAGCGCCAGACCAAGATGATGAACGAGGGCTGCGCCACCTACGTCCACTATAAAATCATGAACCGGCTGTTCGACCTGGGAAAGATCAGCGAAGGCTCGATGCTGGAGTTCCTGACCAGCCACACCTCGGTGGTGTTCCAGCCGGATTTCGACGATCAGCGCTATTCAGGGATCAATCCCTACGCCCTTGGGTTTGAGATGATGTGCGACATCGAGCGCATCGTCACCAATCCCACTGAGGAAGACCGCATCTACATGCCGGACATCGCCGGCACGGGCGACACCATGGCGGTGTTGCGCCACGCCTGGGCCAATTTCCGCGACGACAGCTTCATCGCCCAGTACCTGAGCCCGCACCTGATGCGCAAGATGCGGCTGTTCAAGCTGGCGGATCTCGCCGCGGAGACGACCTACAGGGTTGCGGCGATCCACGACGAGCGCGGCTATCGCGAAGTGCGCCGCGCCTTGGCCCGGCAATACGACCCCGGCTTGCGCGATCCCAACCTCCAGGTCACCGGCGCCGACCTCCCGGGCGACCGCCGGTTGTCGCTGACCCACTTCATGCACAACGAAGTGCCGCTGGCCGAGAACGACACCATGGCGGTCCTGGCCTATATCGCCGATCTGTGGGGCTTTGACGTCGAACTCAAGGGCGTGGGCGCCGACGACGAGCAGCGCTATCGCTACGAGCATGTGCGGCCGGGGTCCGCGACCGCCGAGAAGTCTGACGTGTTGGCGGCGCTGATCTGAGCTAGAGGTTCACCGGCAGCGCACTCGTCCGCGATCGACCGCGCGGCCGAGCAGCGCGCCGCTCCCCGCCCCTAACAATGTCCCCAGGGTATCACCGCCGATGGCGTTGCCGATCAGGCCGCCGCCGATCGCCCCGATCACCAGCCCAGTCGTGCCGTCGCTGCGCCGACAGTAATAGCGCCCGTCGTGGCCCCGATAGACGCGATCGTCCCGCCCCAGCCGGCGTTCACCATGATGGCGCCGACCACCCCGATAGTGGTCCGCGGGATCCCAGTTGCTGTTGCGGTCGCCCTGCCAGTGATCGCGGCCCTGGGCCAGGGCGCCCGTGGGAATCGAGGTCGGCGCGACCAAGGCTGCGGCGAGAACAGCCGCCAGGAGTTGGTGTCTCATCAAGGCGCTCCTTTGTTTGTCCTTCCCAAAGGTTTTGGAGCGACAAAGGTTCACGCAGGGCCGGCGGGTTCGCGAGAAACGCGTCCGTCAGCGGGCGCCATGCTGACGCGGCCTAGCTCGCCAGCCAGGCCTTCAAGAACCGCTCTGCGATCAGCCCCGCCTCTTCCGGTGTAAAGGTGGTTGGGTCCAGGCACAGCTCCAGCCAGAGGCCGTCGATCGCGGCGCCGAGGCCGATGGCGGCCAGGCGGACGTCGAAGGTCGGCGACCGCCCGGCGCAGTCCATCAACAAGCGCTCCAGCCGTTCGCGATAACGGCCGTAGATCTCGCCGTGCAGGCGGCCGATCTCGGGCTGGATGCGCACCAGGCTCCAGAAGGCGAGCCAGGTCGCCAGGACCGCGGCGTCCATGATCGGCGGGCGGAAGCTGGCTGTCAGATAGGCGTGCAGCCTGGCCCTCGGGTCGGTGCCGGCGGCCTCGACCGCCTCCTCCAGCGCGCAGCTGATGCGCTCGCCGACGTCGCCATAGGTGGCGGCGATCAGGTCGTTGACGCCGTCGAAATAGTGCCGCAGCAGGCCGGGCGAGACTCCGGCCGTGGCGCAGATGGTCCGCACAGAGGTCCCCGACACGCCGCGCTCGGCCAGCAGCCGCGCCGTCGCCGCGATCAGGTCCTGGCGGCGGGTGTCCGGCGCGCGTGTGAAGGCGGCTCTGGCCAAGGCGGCTAAGCCCAGCCCGCCGGCGGCCGATGCGACCGCGCCTCGGGGATCAGCGCCCGCAGCTTGCGCCCGAAACTGCGCAGCGAGACCTCGGTCTCACTCAGCGGGCCGGGCTCGAAGCGGCGCGAGGCCAGGCCCTGCTGGACGCGCTCGACAAGTAGAGTGTCTTCGGCGTTGACTTGGCGATTGATGCGCCAGTTGAGATAGCGCGCCGCCTTCATCTCGCGGCGGCCGTCGGGCAGGGCATAGGCGATCTCGCGGATCAGGGTCTCGGTCGCGGAGACCGGGATGAACTGCATGAAGTCGACTTGGTCGGGGTAGATGTCGAAGGCCACGTTCGGCCACAGCTTGAAATAGGTCCAGAGCCGTTTGCGCTCAGGCGGCAGGTGTTCCACGTCCGGCAGGATCGTCTGATAGGCGCGCTCTGTGGGGTTCTGCGATGGCTCGTCCAGGAGCTGGCCCCACATCTTGTCGACCATCGGCGCGGCCTCCACGCCGTAGCCCTTGCCGAACAGGCGGGTCAAGCCCGCGTGCGCCACGGCGATGTGCAGGCCGTCGGAATAGTTGTCGCCGATATTCTTCCAATTGACCTTGCGCGGGCGCAGCGTCACCCGGCCGAAGGGCTGCAGGTCCTCGAACCGATAGGGTTCGATCTCGTGCGCATAGGGGGCCATCATTTCGGCCACGCTGGGCCCGCCGCTCTCCAGCCGCACGAAGATGAAGCCCTTGAACACTTCAAGCTCGATCTCGGGCAGTCGCCGCTCGCCGATCCTGAGATCCGGATAGGTCTCGCGCAGGGGCGCGCCGATCAGCCGGCCTTCCAGGTCATAGGTCCACGCGTGGTAGGGGCAGACGATGCGGCCGCATTGGCCGCTGGCGCCGTCCAGCAGCCGCGCAGCCCGGTGCAGGCAGACATTGTTGAAGGCCCGCGGAACCCCGTCCTTGCCGCGCACGACGACGATGCTTTCGCCGATGAAGTCGAAGCTGTGATAGTCGCCGGCGTTGGGAATATCGTTCAGGTGGCAGACCACCTGCCACGACGGCGCCAGTACATTGTCCTTCTCGGCCTCGAAGAAACGGGGGTTGGAATAGATCCAGCCGGGCAGGCCGCGATATTCGTCGGGGTCCGCGTTGGTCATGGGGAGGTTCTCTTTTGGAGCGAAGCAACGCCGCCCGGAAACACACAAACTCCGCTCATCCCGGCGAATGCCGGGACCCAGATAACCGAGCGCTGAAGTCGATCGTGCTGGCCGGCTGACACCGGAAAGACTGGCACCATATGATCTGGGCCCCGGCATTCGCCGGGATGAGCGGATATAAATTTCAGCGGCATGCTGATTTGCCCTCCTCCTACCGCCCCCGCAACGCCAAGCCGATCGCGGTTCCGAGGCTCCGGTCCCGCAGGATCTCGCGCGCGGCGTTCCGCCCCGGATTGCCTGATACGCCGCCGCCCGGATGGGTCCCGGCGCCGCACATGTAGAGGCCTTTGATTGGCGCGCGGTGGCTGGCGTAGCCCAGCATCGGCCGCGCGGCCCACAGTTGGTCCAGCGACATGTGGCCGTGCATGATGTCGCCGCCGATCAGGCCGAACTTTCGCTCCAGGTCCAGGGGCGAGAGGATCATGCGGCCCAGGACCGAAGCCTTGAAGTTCGGCGCCCAGTCGTTGACCGTGTCGATGATCAAATCGGCGACCTCTTCACGGTGGTCGTCCCAGGAGCGGCCCTCGGGCAGCTCCGGCGCGAACTGCTGGCAGAACAGGCTGGCCACCTGGTGGCCGGGCGGGGCCAGGGTGTCGTCCAGGGTCGAGGGGATCAGCATCTCGACGATCGGCCTCGTTGACCAGCCGAACGCCTTGGCGTCGCGATAGGCGGTGTCCATGTAGTCGAGGCTGGGGGCGATGACGATGCCGCTCTGGTGGTGCTCGGCCACAGCCTTGCCGGGCAGGCAGGTGAAGCTCGGCAGCTCCGACAGGGCCACGTTCATTCGGAACGTACCCGAGCCGTTGCGATAGCGGGCGATGCGGGTGCGGAACTCCGCCGGCAGGTCGGCAGGCGCCACCAGTCGCTGGTAGAGCAGGGACGGATTCAGATTTGAGGAGACGATGGGCGCGGCGAAACGGCGGCCGTCGACCAATTCCACCCCCGCCGCCTTGCCGCCGTCCACCAGCACCCGTTTCACCGGCGCGTCGGTCAGAATCTCGACGCCCGCGGCGATGCAGGCCTTGGCCATGGCCTGGGTGATCGCCCCCATGCCGCCGATGGCGTGGCCCCAGGCGCCCTTCTTGCCGTTCACCTCGCCGAAGGTGTGGTGCAGCAGCACATAGGCCGAGCCGGGACTGTCGGGGCTGGCGTAGTTGCCGACCACCGCATCGAAGCCAAAGGCGGCCTTGACCGGCTCGCTCTCGAACCAGCCGTCCAGGAAGGCGCGGGCGCTTTCGGTGAACAGGTCCAGCAGGTCGGTCTTGCGGCCGAGGCTGAGGCTCGCCATACGGCCGCCCTGGCGCAGGGCGCGCAGCACGCTGGGCAGGCCATCGCCGAGATTGGGCGGGGTTTCGCCCGCCAGGCTGCGCAGGACGTCGCCGATCTCATCCAGCATGTCGTAGTAGCCGGGCAGGGCGTCGGCGTCTCGGTTGGCGAACTTGCGGAACTCGGCCTGGGTCCGCTCGATCCCGCCGCCAAGCTTCAAAAATCGGTTCTCATCGATCGGCAGGAAGTTCGAGATCGGCCGCTCGACGATCTTCAGCCCATAGCCGTGCAGATCCATGTCGGCGATGACCTTGGGATTGAGCAGGCTGACCGTGTAGCTGGCCACCGAGTTGCGAAAGCCCGGATGGAACTCCTCGGTCACCGCCGCCCCGCCGACCACGGGTCGGCTTTCGCACACCGTGACCTTCAGGCCCGCCTTGGCCAGATACCAGGCGCAGACCAGGCCGTTGTGGCCGCCACCGACGACGATCGCGTCCCGCTTTCCCGTTCCCGCCGCCATGCTGTGTCCCTACTGCAAACTGTTATACGACCGTATAATAGCTGAGAAGATTGACAAGCGGTAACTTGTGGCCGGATCGGCCTGCTGTAGGGTGCGCCCACTATTCGAAAGGGAGAGTGGTATGGCCCGCAAGTTGATCCTCGCCGCAGCGGCGGCCCTGGTTCTGGGAGGCTCCGGTGCAATCGCCTTGGCGGCCACGGTCATTCCGGCCAACATCGCGGCGGCCGTCACCGACACCAAGCGTCCGGCCGATGAGACGGCTCGCGACGCCGACCGCAAGCCAGCCGAAATGCTCGCCTTCGCCGGGGTCAAGCCGGGCGACGCGGTGGTCGATCTGATCCCCGGCAAGGGCTATTTCACGCGCCTGTTCTCAGTGGCCGTGGGGCCCAAGGGCAAGGTCTACGCCTTCCTTCCGGCCGAATTCGCCAAGTTCGCCAAGACCCCGCTGCCGGCCAATGGCGCGCCCTGGAACCCGGCCTGGCCCAATGTCACCTTCCTGACGGCGCCCGCCAACAGCTTCGCCACGCCCGAGCCTGTCGACGTCGTCTGGACCTCGCAAAACTACCACGACCTGCATGACGACTTCGCCAAGCCGGCCGAGGTGGCGGTGATCAACAGGGCCGTGTTCAACGCCCTGAAGCCGGGTGGGGTTTTCATCATCCTCGACCACGTCGCCGCGGACGGCTCAGGCCTTTCAGCCACCAACACCCTGCACCGGATCGATCCGGCGGCGGTGAAGAGCGAGGTCGAGGCGGCCGGCTTCAAATATGAGGGCGAGACCACCATCCTGCGCAATCCTGCCGACCCCCACACCGCCATCGTGTTCGACCCCTCCATCCGCGGCAAGACCGACCAGTTCGTGTTCAAGTTCCGCAAGCCGAAGTGAGGACGGCTCTTATTTAGGGCCCACCACCAGCACCTCGAAGCTTCCCGGCGTCGCCGTCGGCTTCTCGCCGGGGTTGGCCGTGTATTTCGCGGTCGGCAGGTAGAGCTTGCCGCTCTTGGGGTCCAGGGCGGCGGTGCGGGCGCCGGTCTGGGTCGAGACCTTGGCTATGACCCGGATGTCCTTGGCGCTTTCGACCGCGATCACGTCCAGTTCGCCGTCGCGGCCGCAGGGGATGAAGGCGAGCTTGCGGTCCGCGTCGAAGACCACCGCGTCGGGGCCCTTGCCGATGGCGAGGGTCATGAGATCGGCGCCGTCCGAGGCGCGGACCACCTTGGCGACATTGTTGGCGCAGGCGGCGATCAGCACCCCGGCGTGCGGTGCGTAGGCCAGCCCCGATGGCTCCTCGCAGCCCGTCATCGGGCGGCTGGCGATCAGCTTGCGGGCTTTCAGGTCGACCTCGGCGATCTGGCCCTTGTCCTCGATATTGACGTAGAGCCTGCCGCCCTCGACCGGGGCCATGAACTCCAGCGCCCCGCCGACGGCGATGGTCCCGACCACCTTGCGCGCGGCCACATCGATCAGGGTCAGGTCGCCGCCGGCGCCGTTGGCGACCACGGCCAGGCCCGTGGCCGGGTCGAGCACAGCGGCGTCCGGCTTCTTGCCGGTGGGGATCTCGGCTATGGCCTTGCCGGTGGCGGCGTCGACCAGATGGGCGCTGTTCGAGGTGCTGTCGGTGACCAGAAGCTCGGCGCCGCCCTGGACGACCAGGGGCTCGTGCGTGCGGCCGGCCGTGATCAGGCGGCCGGTGACGGCCTTGCTGTCGAGGTCGACGGCGGTGATCCCATTGCTGCGGCTGACATAGAGGCGTCGGCGAACCGGATCGAAACTGACATAGTCGAAGCCGCCATCCGGAATGGCGATACGGTCTTCGAGCGCATAGCCAGGGGCGGCGTGGGCCGCAGCCGCAAGCCCGGCGACAGCGATCAGGCCGGCCAGGAGCGCTGGGAGGCTGCGGCATCGGTTCATGTTGGTTTCCTTCTCGGCGTGACTCGCTTGATCGTGCGAGCAAGGCGGTCAGACTGCCCTATGAATCTGACGGTGCTTTGACACGATGCGAATTCTGCTGATCGAGGACCACGCGGCGATGCGGAGCATGACCGCCGCCTATCTCATCGAACGAGGCTTGGTCGTCGACGCCGTGGGGACGGTGGGGGCTGCACGGGCGGCGCTCGATGTGATCGCCTATGACGCCATGATCCTCGATCTTGGCCTGCCGGACGGGGAGGGCTTGAGCCTCCTGGCCGCGCGCGGGCGGGGCGGAACGCCGCCGCCGGCCCTGATCTTGACCGCGCGTGACAGCCTGGCCGACCGCATCGACGGGCTGAACGCCGGCGCCGACGACTATCTGGCCAAGCCCTTCGACCTCGACGAACTGCATGCGCGGCTCAGGGCCATTTTGCGTCGGCCGGGAGTCAGGGCGCAGGTCGAGCTGGGGCTTGGCCGGCTGGCGTTCGACACCGTCTCGCGAGAGGTCCGCATCGACGGCAAGCCCTTGGATCTGCGCCGGCGCGAGACCCTGGTGCTGGAGACTCTGCTGGCGGCGCGGGGACGGGTGGTGGTGCGTGACACCCTGGAGGAGCGGCTCTATGGCTATGACCAGCCGGTCACGCCGAACGCGCTGGAAGCGGCGGTGTCGCGCTTGAGACGGGCGCTGGAGGGGGCGGGCGCCGGCGTGCGGGTCGAGACCCGGCGCGGCATCGGCTACGCGTTGCGCGCCGAGGCGGACAGCCCGTGAGGACCTTTCCGGCCGGGCTGCGGCTGCGCTTGCTGATCGCGCTGCTGCTGGTCTGGGCGCTTGGGGCCCTGGCCATGACCGCCGAGATGCGCCGCCAGTCGCGTCAGCCGAGCGAACTTCTGGAAGACAGCAGCCTCGCGACCCAGGCCAGGGCCTTCATCGCCGGCATGCGCTTCGACGCCCAGGGCCGGTTTGTCAGGGTGAGTCTGCCCAAGCCCTGGCGGCGGGCCTACGACGCCGCGGGCGCCGCCTATTTTACGGTCTATGACTCCCAGGGGCGCGCCGTTGGCCGCTCGCCCAACCTCACCCAGCCCATGGCGCCTATTCCGCTCGGGGCGGGCGAGACCTTCACCAGCCTGAGGCTGGTCGGGCCGGACCAGGACCTGGCCGCCGCCGCCCGCGCGCCGCACGGTTACGCCCTGGTGGTGGCCCGGGGCAATCCCAGCCGCAGCGACCAGACCTTGGTGCAGCGCTGGGCCGACTTTGCGCCCGGCGTGCTGTTCGTGCTGTTCGCCGGGGTAGGCCTCGTCGCCGTCTGGATGGTGGCGGCCTGGAGCCTCAGGCCCTTGGATGTAGCCGCCCGGGAAGCCGCCCGGATCGGCCCAGAACGGCCGAATGCGCGCCTGACGCTCGATCGGTTGCCTGAGGAGATCCGTCCCATGGCTCTGGCGGTCAACGCGGCGCTGGACCGCGTCGCCGAGGCCTACGCCGACGAAAAGCGGTTCACGGCCGAGGCGGCGCACGCCCTGCGCACGCCGTTGGCGGTGCTGGACCTGCGCCTGCAGCGGGCGGAGCAGGGCGGTCGGATCGACTGGCCCGCGGTGCGCGCCGACCTGACTGAACTCTCCCGGGTCACGGCCGGTCTCTTGGCGCTGTCGCGAGCCGACCGCGCGCGCCATTTGAGGGCCGTGGCGGAGGTCAACCTGACGCGCCTGGCGCGGGAGGCCGCCGCCGCCTTTTCGCCGCGCCTGGAGGGCGCTGACCGATCGATCGAGGTGCAGGCGCCGGACCAGGCGGTGATGGTGAAAGGCGACGCCGGCGAGCTTCGTGAGATGGTGTTCGCCTTGATCGACAACGCGCTGGCGCACGGGGCGGGGGCGGTTGTTCTGGGACTGAACCGCGAGCGCTTTGAGGTGCTGCTCAGGATTTCCGACGATGGCGCGGGCGTGCCCCCGGATCAGCGGGAGGCGGTGTTCGAGCGTTTCCACAAGGCCGACGCGGCTTCCCCGGGGGCCGGCCTGGGCCTCGCCATCGTGCGCCAGATCGCCCGCAACTACGGTGGGGACGCGTGTTTCACGGGGACGGCGACGGTCGAGGTCCGGTTGCCGGATTGATGATTCTGTCAGACAGGCGTCAGTCTGACGTGCGAAGCCTTGTTCATGGATGATCTGATGAGGCCGCGATTGTTCGCCATGATCGTGGCGCTCGCCGCTGGTGTGGGCGGCTGCGCGACCTATCGGCCGGCGTCATTGCAGATCCGGGCGGACGCGATGCTGAGCCAGCCTGATCTGGCCGCCGCCGGGCTCGCCGCCAGCCGCGTGACCCACTCGCGGCTGAAGCCCTTCGCCATCGACCTCGCTCAGCCGCTGACCCCGGAGGCGCTCGGCCTGATCGCCGTGGTCACCAATCCCGACCTGAAGGCGGCGCGTGCGAAGGCCAAGGTGGCGGACGCCCAGGTGTTCGACGCCGGGCTGTTGCCGGATCCCAGCGTCACGCTGGGCGGCGATTTCCTGCTGTCGGGATCTGACACGACCAACGCGTTCACCGGCCAGATCGCCCTGGACCTGAACGCCTTGCGCACGCGCCATGTCAGCATCGAGATCGAGAGACGGGCTCGCGACCAGGTCCGCCTGGATCTGGCCTGGCAGGAGTGGCAGACCGCCGGCCAGGCGCGCCTTCTGGCCGCGCGCATCGCCGGCCTCGGCCAGGCGCTGGCGCTGGACGGGACGGCCCGCGACATCACCGGCCGCCGGCTGGAGCGGACGTTGCGGGCCGCCGAGCGGGGCGATGTCAAGGCCGATGAGGTCGAGACCCGCCGCATCGCCGCCGTCGAGGCCTCCGACAAGGCTCGCCAGGCGGAACGTGATCTCGAGGCCGCGCGGCTGGACCTGAACCGTCTTCTGGGCGTACTCCCCGACACGGCGATCCGCATCGCCCCGGCCGCCCCGCCGCCCGCGTCGCTGGACGCCGAGGCCCTGTTCGCCAAGGCGCGGACCGAACGACTGGACCTGAAGGCGCTGGAAGCCGGCTACGCCAGCCAGGAGGCGACTACCCGCAAGGCGGTGATGGACCAGTTCCCAAACCTGCAGCTGACCCTGACCCGCTTGCAGGACACGGCTAACAACCAGACTTTCGGACCCCAGGTGAACTTCACCCTGCCGGTGTGGAACCGCAATGCCGGCGGCATCGCCATCGCTCGGGCCACCCGCGAACAGCTGCGCGCCGAATACGCCGCCCGGCTGTACGCCGCCCGCGCCGACATCGCCGACCTGGTGGGAGCCTTGGCGGTCGCCCACCGCCAACGAGATGAGTTGGCCGTGCAAGTCGAGCCATTGACGCGCATCGCCGACGCCACGCAAAAGGCGGTCGCCCGCGGCGACCTCGCCGAGGCCGCCGGTGAGGCGGCGCGACAGAGCGTCGCCGACAAGGCGCTCGCCCTGGCCGGCCTCGACCAGTCGATCGCCGAACAGACCATCGCCCTCGAACTCGCCGTTGGCGCCCCCCTGAATGACTAGGCCTATGACCAAGCGCGCGCCCCTGCTGTTTCTATTGGCCCCGACGCTCCTGGGGTTGGCCGCCTGCGCCAAGGAGGCGGCGGACCAGGAGCCGACGCCCGTGGCCCTGGTGACCACCAGCCTGGCGGCCAAGGCCAGTGTCGACGACACGGTCACCGCCTATGGGGCGGCCGAGTTCAGCCCTGACGGCGAGCACAGCCTGGTGGCGCCGGTGGAGGCGGTGGTGGGCCAGATCCTGGCCCCGGCGGGAACCCGGGTCACAGCCGGCCAGGCGGTGGTGGCGCTGAAGGCCAGCCCGGCCAGCCAGATCGACCTGACCAAGGCCCGGGCTGACGCCGAGGCGGCCGCCAAGGCCTATGATCGGGCCCAAAGGCTGCGAGCCGAGGGTCTGGACAGCGACGCCGATGTGGAGACGGCGAGGGCCGCGTCGTCGGCGGCGGCCGAAAGCGCCAAGTCGCTGATAGCTCGAACTGGCGGGGCTCTGGTCCTGCGCGCGACGGCGGCCGGGGTGGTGGAGTCGATCGCCCTGGCCCGGGGCGACCAGGCCGCCCAAGGGGCCATGGTGGCCAAGATCGGGACCCTCACGGCCTTGCGCGTCAGGCTCGGCCTCGACGCCAAGGACGCGGCGGCGGTGAAGGCCGGCTCGGCGGTGCGGCTCAGCGCGCTGGCGGGCGGCGCCGAGCTGGCGGCCAAGGTGGTGTCGGTCGATCCCCGCCTGGATCCGCAGACCCGGCTCGCGTCAGTGATCGTCGCCGCCCCCGCCGGGGCATTTGCGCCCGGCCAGCCGATCAAGGGCGTCATTGTGCTCAAGCAGGAGCCGGGCGCCACGGTGATCCCCCGGGCTGCGGTGCTCTACGACCAGGAGCAGCCTTACGTCTTCGTGATCGAAAAGGCTGCGGCCCATCGCCACGACGTCAAGCTCGGCCCGCAGAGCGACGACCAGGTCGCCGTGGCTAAAGGGGTCGGCGCCGGCGAACGGGTGGTGGTCGAAGGCGCCTCGGCGCTGGATGACGGCATGGCCGTGCGCGAAGGTAAGGCCGCCGCTCCGGCGGGGGATGACGGCAAATGACCGGCTGGCTCTCCGGCCACGTCCGCTCGATCGTCCTGGCCTTCATCCTTCTCACGCTGGCGGGCCTTGGCGCGGCGTTCAAGCTGCCGGTCAGCCTGTTTCCGCGCATCGATTTCCCGCGGGTGGTGGTGTCGGTGGACGCCGGCGACCGCGCCGCCGACCAGACCGAGATCCAGGTCACCCGGCCGCTCGAAGAGGCTCTGCGCGGCGTGCCGGGCGTGGCTCACATCCGCTCGACCACCAGCCGGGGCGGGGCCGAGGTTTCGCTGAGCTTCGACTGGGGCCACGACATGGTCGCAGCGACCCTGCAGACCGAGGCGGCGGTCAATTCCGCGCTGCCGGACCTGCCGCCGGGCGTGCGCTTCACCGTGCGCCGGATGGACCCGACGGTGTTTCCGGTTCTGGGTTTGGCGATCAGCTCGCCGAGCCGCGATCCGATCCGGCTTCGCCAGTTCACGGACTTGCAGCTTCGCCCGCTGAACGCCTCGGTTCCCGGGGTGGCGGCGGTCGAGGTCATGGGCGGGGGACAGGCCGAATACCAGGTGATCATCGATCCGGCCCGGCTGCAGGCCCTGGGCCTGTCGGCCGACGACGTGGTCCGCGCCATCGCGGCCAACAATGTGGTCAACGCCGTCGGCAAGCTGGAGGATCGCCACCGGCTCTACCTGACCCTGGTCGACGCTCGGCCGAACAGCGCCGCCGACCTTGGCCAGATCGCCATCAAGGCGGGCGCCGCTCCGGGCGCGGGCGTGGTCCCGCTCAGCGCGGTGGCCCAGATCCGGTTGGCGGCCGCGCCGATGTGGACCCGCATCACCGCCCAGGGGCGCGACGCCGTGCTGATCAATATCCGCCAGACGCCGGACGCCGACAGCGTCGCCTTGGTCAAGGCGGTGCGGGCGCGCCTCGCCGCCCTCGGCAAACAGGTCCCGCCGGACGTCAATGTCGCCACCTTCTACGACCAGTCCGAGCTGATCACCGGGGCGGCAGGCAGCGTGCGCGACGCGATCCTGCTGGGTGCGCTGTTGGCCGGAGCGGTGCTGTTCCTGTTCCTGCGCTCATCGCGGCTGATGCTGATCACCGCCCTGATGCTGCCGGCGGTGCTGGCCAGCGCCTGCCTGCTGCTGTTCTTGCTGCACATGAGCTTCAACATGATGACGCTCGGCGGCCTGGCGGCGGCGGTGGGCCTGGTGGTCGACGATGTGGTGGTCATGCTCGAACACTTGATGCGCCGGCTGCAGGAGGCTGCGGACGCCGACGCCAAAAAGGGGATCCTGGCCGCGGCCGGCGAGATGGCCCGGCCGCTGATCGGCTCCAGCCTCTCGACGGTGGTGGTGTTCGCGCCGCTGGCCTTCCTCACCGGCGTCACCGGCGGCTTCTTCAAGGCCCTGGCGGTGACCATGAGCGCGGCCCTGATCATATCACTGCTGTTCGCCCTGTTCGTGGCCCCGGTTCTGGCCCGCGCCTGGGTGCGCCGCCAGGACGTCGAGTCTGCGGACAAGGCCGACCGCATGACCCATCCCATCAATGGCGGCTATGAGCGCCTGATCGGCCGGGTCCTGGCCCGGCCGGGCCTGGCGACGGCCATCGCGGCGGTCCTGCTGCTGGGCCTGGGCGGCGTTGCCTTTACCCAGCTCGGCTCCGGCTTCATGCCGAAGATGGACGAGGGCGGCTTCGTGCTGGACTACAAGGCCAGGCCCGGCGCGGCCCTGACCGACACCGACCGCTTGCTGCGCCAAGTGGAAAACATCATCCGCTCGACCCCGGACGTGGACAGCTATTCCCGCCGCACCGGCGCCCAGCTCGGCGGAGGCCTGACCGAGGCCGACGAGGGCGACTTCTTCATTCACCTGAAGAAGGGCAAGCGCCGCGGCGTCGAAGAGGTGATGGCTGAGATCCGCCAGCGGGTGCTGAGCGAGGTCCCCGGCCTGGACATCGAGACCGCCCAGCTGATGGAGGACCTGATCGGCGACCTGACGGCGGTGCCCCAGCCGATCGAGATCAAGCTGTTCGGCGCCAACTCTGACGCCCTGCGCCATGCGGCGCGGTTGGTCGCCCCGGCGATCGGCAAGACCCGCGGCGTGGTCGAGGTGGTCGACGGCCTGCGGGTCGCCGGCGATGCACTCGTGGTCAGGGTGAACCGGCCGGCGGCGGCGCTGGAGGGGCTGGATCCCGACGCGGTGTCCAAGCAGTTGGAAAACCTGGTCGGCGGCCAGGTGTCGACGCAGGTCCAGAAGGGCGAGCTCCTGATCGGCGTGCGCGTCTGGACGGCCCCGGCCCTGCGCGACCGGGTGGAGGCCATATCGAGCCTGCGGCTGCGCGCCCCCGACGGCCACGACCTGCCGCTGTCCCGCGTCGCCACGGTGGAGGTCGAACCCGGCCAGCAGCAGATCACCCGCGAGGATCTGCAGCCCTTCGTCGGCGTCACCGCCCGCCTCGAGAACCGCGACCTGGGCTCGGCCATGACCGAGATCAAGAAGACGGTCGCCGGCCTGGCCCTGCCGGCCGGGGTGCGGGTCGAATATGGCGGCCTCTACGCCCAGCAACAGAGCTCGTTCACAGACCTGGCGGTGGTGTTTATCGCCGCCCTCTTGCTGGTCGCGCTGCTGCTGCTGTTCCTGTTCGAGCGCTGGCGAGTGGTGCTCAGCGTCCTCAGCGTGGTGCTGATGGCGGCCTCGGCGGTGTTCGTCGGCCTGTGGGCCACCGGGACCGAGCTCAACATCTCGGCCCTGATGGGCCTGACCATGGTGGTCGGCATCATCACCGAACTGGCGATCTTCTTCTTCGCCGAGGTCGACGTCGACGAGAACACCGACGCCGCGGCGCTGACGGCGGCGGGCCTGGCGCGGATCCGGCCGATCCTGATGTCGGCGGTGATCGCCATGCTGGCCCTCTCGCCGCTGGCCCTGGGCCTCGGCCAAGGCTCGGCCATGCAGCGCCCCCTGGCCATCGCCATCATCTCCGGCCTCCTGGCCGGAGCGCCCTTGGTGCTGATCGTCCTGCCGGCGATGTTCGAGGCGCTCAGCCGCAGGAAGGGGTAGGGCGCCAATCCAGCCGGCGGTTTCCCGCGTAAACTGGTCGCCATGCCGATCGCCCAACTCCTCGCCTTGAACCTTGGCGTCACGGTCGTCTGTTTCCTGGTCCTGTGGCGGATCGCGGTGGCGCTGAAGGACGTCAGCTTCGTCGACGGCTACTGGGCGTTCGGCATGGTGGTCCTGGCCTGGGCGAGCTTTCTCGAAACCGGGCCGCCTACGCCGCGCAAGCTGCTGCTCGCGGGGCTCTGCACGGTCTGGGGTCTGAGGCTGGGTCTCCATCTATTCTTGCGCTGGCGCTGGCACGGACCCGACCGGCGCTATGCGGACATGCTCGGCAAGGCGCGAGCTGAACGCGGCTGGAGCTTCGCCAAGGCCAGCCTGTTTTTGGTGTTCGCCCCGCAGGCGCCGCTGCAGGTCTTTGTCTGCCTGCCGGTGCAGTTGGGTCAGGTGGCGACGGCTCCGCAGGGGCTCGGCCCGCTGGCCTGGATCGGCGTCACGCTCAGCCTGACCGGAATCGCCTTCGAAAGCTTGGGCGATTGGCAATTGGCGCGCTTCAAGGCCGATCCTCACAGCAAGGGCAGGGTCCTGGATACGGGCCTTTGGCGCTACACCCGCCATCCCAACTATTTCGGCGACGCCTGCCTCTGGTGGGGGCTCTGGCTGGTCGCCGCCGAGACGGGGCCAGGCCTTTGGGCTCTTCCGGGGCCGTTGTTTCTGACCTTCACGCTCATGCGCTGGAGCGGGGCGCCGATCGTCGAGAATCACCTCCGGGATAGCCGGCCGGGCTATGAGGACTACGTGCGACGGACATCAGGATTTGTGCCCTGGCCGCCCCGTAAGACCGCCTTGGCGTCGAACCGGCCCTCTTGACGCCGCCTCCGGCTTGCCGCGAGGTTCCGGCCACGCTTAGGCGCGGATTCGAGGGAACCGGACCATGGATTTGACGCCAGGCCGCTATACGGCCTTTGCGGTCTGCGTCCTGATGGCGGTTATGGGCGCGGCGGGCGCCGTCTGGTGGCGCGACGGCCGAAAGCTTCGATCCGGTGGTTGGCTGAGCCGGCGTTATGCTGGCGCTTGGTCGCAATCGCCCCAATATGCCGTCCATGACAATATGGGAGGCCGGATCATGCTGAGGCGCCGACGCGGACTTGTGACGACCCTGCTCCTGGCGCCGATCCTGGCAGCGGCGCCGACCTGGGCCCTGGCGAGGCCGGCGAACCTGCTCCTGCACCAGATTATCGAAATCGGCCCGCGCGCGCCCGCGGCCAGGGCGCGTGACAAATGGCGCCATCCGGAAGAGTCGCTGTATTTCTGGGGCTTGAGGCCTGGGCAAACCGTGATCGACGTCAATCCCGGCGGCGGCTACTGGACCGACATCATCGCACCCTTCCTGGCCGAGACAGGCGGCCACTACATCGCCGCCACCGGCGATCTGAAAGATCCCAAGCTCAGCGAAGAGGATCGGCGCGAACGGACCTCGATCGAGGCCAAATATATGTCCGACGCCAGGGTCTATGGCGACGTGAAGCTGGCCGGATTCGGCCCGATGTCCGGCCCGCTCGCCCCGCCGAACAGCGTTGACCTTGTGCTGGTCTCGCGTGAGACGCACAACTGGGTTCGGCCCAAGGGTTTCATGCAAAAGGCTCTTGGCGACTTCTACGCGGCCCTGAAGCCCGGCGGGGTGCTGGCCATCGAGGACCACCGTGCGCCCGAGGGCGCGGATCCGGCCAAGGGCGACGGCTACATCCCCCAAAGCTACATGATCGAGCAGGCGGCCAAGGCAGGCTTCAAGCTGGTTGGCGCATCGGAGATCAACGCCAATCCCAAGGACACCAAGGACCACCCCTTCGGCGTCTGGACCCTGCCGCCGACTCGCCAGTCCACGCCAGACGGCCAGCCTCCCAACCCCAACTTTGACCACAGCAAGTATGACGCGATCGGCGAGAGCGATCGGATGACGTTGAAGTTCGTCAAGCCGGGGTAGGTAGACCCTGATGAGATCAGGCTGGGCCAGTTAATTTTGACCTGAATTTGACCTCCCTAAAACGTCGGCGGGGTGCAGGCGCTGATGATGTGGCAGGGTTCCTCGCCCACGCAGCGGAAGCGGTGGGGGCGGTGGCTGTCGAAATAGTAGGCCTCGCCGGGACCGAGAACACGCCGTTCGTCGTCCACGGTGACTTCGATGCGGCCTGACACCACCACGCCGCCCTCCTCGCCGGCGTGGGAGAGGAGGATGCGGCCAGTGTCGGCGCCCGGCTCATAGCGTTCATCGAGGATCTGCAAGGCGCGGCCGCCGAGGTTGCGGCCGACCTGGCGGTAGGAGATCGCTCCCTTGCCGATCTCGACCAGGTCCTCAAGCCTGTAGAAGGCTTGGCGATCACGGTCCGGCTCCAGGGCGAAGAACTCGGCGATGCCGATCGGCACTGCATCCAGGATGCGTTTCAGCGCCCCAACCGAGGGATTGCTGCGGCCGGACTCGATCAGGGAGACGGTGGAATTGGTGATTCCGGCCTGCTTGGCCAGGGTTCGCTGGGAAAGCCCCGCCCGTTCGCGCACATAGCGCAGTCGCCCGCCGAGATCGATTTCCATCGCGTGCGTCTCCCCCGCGCGTTGAACCTGTTGAATATATCGCAACATTCGAGATTTAAGCGCTCAACTTCAAGGTCTTGGTTTTCGGAAGAAAACGCCTTGCCGCCTTGGTCCTTCACAGGTCTCCTGGCGCCATAGGAGATCGCCATGACCGCCCCGTCCAACGCCCCCAAGCTCGACCGCTACTGGATGCCCTTCACGGCCAACCGTCAGTTCAAGGCCGCGCCGCGACTGCTCGCCGAGGCCGAGGGCATGTACTACACCAGCGACGACGGTCGCCGGATCCTGGACGGCACGGCGGGCCTGTGGTGCGTCAACGCCGGCCACGGACGACGCGAAATCGCCGATGCGGTCGGCGAACAGCTGCGCCGGCTGGACTATGCGCCGTCGTTCCAGATGGGCCATCCGATCGCCTTCCGCTTCGCCGAGGAGCTGGGCGATATCGCGCCAGGCGGGCTGGACCGGATCTTCTTCACCAATTCCGGTTCGGAGTCGGTCGACACCGCGCTGAAGATCGCCCTGGCGTATCAGAAGGTCATCGGCCAGCCGGGCCGCACGCGCCTGATCGGCCGCGAGAAGGGCTATCACGGCGTTGGCTTCGGCGGCATCAGCGTCGGCGGGCTGGTCAACAACCGCCGCACCTTCGGGCCGCTGCTGCCCGGCGTCGACCATCTGCGCCACACCCATGACATCGAGCGCAACGCTTTTTCGACCGGCCTGCCGGCGCATGGCCTGGAGCTGGCTGAGGATCTGGAGCGCCTGGTCGCGCTGCACGGCGCCGAGACCATCGCCGCGGTGATCGTCGAGCCGGTGGCGGGCTCGGCAGGTGTGCTGCCGCCGCCGGCCGGCTACCTGGAGCGCCTGCGCGAGATCGCCACCAAGCACGGCATCCTATTGATATTCGACGAGGTGATCACCGGGTTCGGGCGCTTGGGGACCGCCTTCGCTACCGAATATTTCGGCGTCATCCCTGACATCGTCACCACCGCCAAGGGCTTAACCAATGGCGCCCTGCCCATGGGCGCCGTTTTCGCGAGCCGAGCGGTGCACGATGCCCTGGTCCAGGGGCCGGAGGGAATGATCGAGCTGTTCCACGGCTATACCTATTCCGGTCATCCGGCCGCCTGCGCCGCAGGGCTCGCGACCCTCGACATCTACCGCCGCGAAGGCCTGCTGACCCGCGGCGCCGGTTTGGCGCAGGCCTGGAGCGAGGCGATGTTCGGCCTGAAGGGCGCGAGCAACGTGATCGATATCCGCGCCATCGGCCTGATGGCGGGCATCGAGCTCGCCCCGCGTGAGGGCGCGCCCGGCAAGCGCGGGTTCGAGGTGTTCGTGGATTGCTTCAATCGTGGCCTGGGCGTGCGGGTGACCGGCGATACCCTGGCCTTTTCACCGCCGCTGATCGTCGAGCGCAGCCAGATCGACGACATGGTCTCGATTCTGGGCGAGGCGATCGAACGGGCGGCCTAGCTTCGTCGCGTCGGACGGGTCTAATCTCGCGCCGCCATCGCGAGGAGACTGGTTTGACCCGCTTCGAGGCCATCCGCCAGCGCGCCGTGGAGCGCAAAGGGGGCGAGGAGGCGCTACGCAGTTTCCTGCCGCTGCCGGGTGCGCATGGGGACCTGGCCAGCTTGAGCGATGATCGGGTTCTGGCCCAGATGACCCAGCGGATCTTTTCCGCCGGCTTCGTCTGGAGCGTGATCGAGGCCAAGTGGCCGGGCTTCGAAGAGGCCTTTCTGGGCTTCGATCCGCCGCGGCTCTGGGGGCAATTGGACGAATTCTGGGAGCGCCTGTGTAGCGACAAGCGCATCGTGCGCAATCCGCAGAAGATCATGGCGGTCCGTCACAACGCCGGCTTCGTCGCCGACTTGGCGCGCGACTACGGTTCGGCGGCCCGGTTCCTGGCCGACTGGCCGATCGACGACCAGATGGGGCTCTTGAGGGTTTTGGCGGATCGCGGCTCGCGCCTTGGCGGCCATACCGGCAACTATTTCATCCGCTTCGTCGGCCGTGACAGCTTCATCCCGTCCAAGGACGTTGTCGCCTGCCTGCGCGGCGCCGGGCTCGATATTGCTGAAAATCCGACATCGAAAAGGGATTTGGCCAAGATTCAGGAGCAGTTCAACGTCTGGCGCGGGGAAACGGGGCTATCCCTGACCCATCTGTCGCGGATCTGCGCCATGTCCGTCGGTGAGAACTACAACCCGCAAATCCTGCGCGAGCGGGCCGGGCGGGAAGATTAGCCGCGGAGGCTTGGCCAATCGGGTGCAATTGCTGCTAGAAATGCGCCGCTAAGCTCGCGAGCGAACGATGAGGAGAGTTTTCGGGTGAAGGGTGCGGCCGTTGGTGACTATCGCGAGTTGGCGCGGCGGCGTCTGCCGCATTTCCTGTTCGAATATCTGGATGGCGGCTCCTATGATGAGATCACACTGCGGCGCAACATCGACGACCTGCGCGACGTCTCCCTGCGCCAGCGTGTGCTGAGGGACGTCTCGGCGATCGACCTGAAGTGCAAGCTATTCGGCCAGGACTTCAACATGCCGATCGGCTTGGCGCCCGTCGGCCTGGCCGGGATGAACGCCCGGCGCGGCGAGATCCAGGCGGCCAAGGCCGCGGAGGCGGCGCGCACGCCGTTCTGCCTGTCGACGGTTTCGGTCTGCGGGATGGACGAGGTGGCCGGTGCGCTGAAGCGGCCGTTCTGGTTCCAGCTCTACATGGTGCGTGATCGCGGCTATGTGCGCGAGATGCTGGCCAAGGCCAAGGGGCTCGGCTGTTCGGCCCTGGTGTTCACCGTCGATCTGCCGATGCCGGGCGCCCGCTATCGCGACGTACGTTCCGGCCTGACCGGCGCCTCGGGGATGGCCGGCTCGCTCAAGCGGGCGTGGCAGATCATGCAGCGGCCGGAATGGGCGTGGGATGTCGGCCTGAATGGCGGGCCGCACAGCCTCGGCAACGTCTCGTCCGTCATGGGCTCCGATAGTAGCCTACGCGACTTTCTGGGCTGGCTGACCCAGAACTTCGATCCGACCACGACCTGGCGCGATCTTGAGTTCATCCGGGAGACCTGGGCCGGGCCCTTGATCATCAAGGGCGTGCTGGATCCGCAGGACGCAGTTCAGGCGGCCGACCTTGGCGCCGAAGGGATCGTGGTCTCCAACCACGGCGGACGCCAGCTGGATGGGGTGCTGTCCACGGCCAAGGCCCTGCCGGGGATCGTGGACGCGGTCGGCGATCGCCTGACCGTGCTGGCTGATGGGGGGGTGCGCTCGGGCTTGGACGCGGTGCGGCTGTTGGCCCTCGGCGCCCAGGGCGTACTGATGGGCAGGGCTTGGGTCTACGCTCTTGCCGCCGCCGGCCAAACCGGCGTGGCCCATGTGCTGAGCCTGATGGCCGCCGAGATGCGGGTGGCCATGGCCCTGACCGGGGTTACGAAGGTTGCGGACCTGGACCGGAGCAGTCTGGCTTAGCGGCCGGCGGTCCCTACCTCATCCTCCGCGACCTATTCACCGCCTCATCCAGAGCGGACAAAAACCGCGACCGGTCGGCGGCGGTGAAAGGCTTGGCTCCGCGGGTGGTCTCACCGAAGGAGCGCAGGTGTTCGCCGACGGCCCGGCCGGCGAGGGCGGCGCCGATCGAGTCGGGCGTGAAGGGGCGGCCATTGGGCGCGATGACCTGCGCGCCGGCCTTCAGGCACCGGCTGGCCAGGGGGATGTCGGCCGTGATGACGACGTCCCGCCGCTCTGCCCGCTCGGCGATCCAATCGTCCGCCGCATCGGGTCCGGCCTCGACCACCACCCGCTCGATCAAGTCCTCGCGGGGCGCCATCAGAAAGGTGTTGGCCACCAGCTTGACCGGGAGGGCGTAGCGGCGCGCGACCTTGTAGGCTTCGTCCTTCACCGGACAGGCGTCGGCGTCGATGTAGAGGATGATTACAGGCGCGGCCGGGGTCATGGGGTGCGGCTACACCTTCAGGCTGCGTCCGTCACTATTGCTGCTGCTGCTGCTGCTGCTGCTGCTGCTGAAGTTGTTGCTCGTGCGCCAACCCCATCGATCGCCGTCGCCGGTCGGCGGTGGTCAGGGCCGGGCGCGACAGGCGCATATATTCCGGCTCCGTCGTTGCGGCGCGGGCGCGCCGGACGCTGACGGCGACCATCAGTTCGCTTTCACAGTCACCCTTGAACACCCCTTTGGACGGCGGCACGTCGCCATAGTCGCGGCCGACAGCGACAGCCACATGCCGCTCGCCGGCGACGACGTTGTTGGTCGGATCGAAGCCAACCCAGCGCAGCGACGGCAGATAGACCTCGACCCAGGCATGGGTGGCGTCCGGGCTGGAGCGATCGCCGCCCTCCGAGCGGTCCGTGAACAGGTAACCGGAGACATAACGCGCCGGAATGCCCCAGGATCGGCAGATGGCGATCATGATATGGGCGAAGTCCTGGCAGACGCCGCGGCCGGCTTCCAGGGCGTGGTCGATCGGGCTATCGGCGTCGGTGACGCCGGACTCGTAGTCGAAGGCCTCATAGAGCGTGCGGCACAGGCTTTCGACCGCGGTCAGCGGATCCTGGTCCTTGGGATCGGCCAGCCCGTGTTTTTCGGCGAAGGCGACCAGCGTCGGCGTCTGCACAGCAAAGCCGTAGGGGTGCAGGAAATCGAAGAACTCCCCCTTGATGAACTCGCTGCGCAGCCGGTCCCATTCGCCCATGTCCAGCTTGGCGGGCAGGGGAGCCGGCGCTTCGGTTTCGACCGTCGCCCGGGATTCAATCGCCAGCCGGTCGTGCGGCTGGGGCACGTCGAAGTGGTAGACAGCGTTTCCGAAGGCGTCGACGTAGGAGAACAGCTGCGCCGCCGGATCGACTTCCACCTCGAAACTGACCAGGCGCTGGCGCGAACTTTTGCATGGCTGGACCCACAGCTCCATCACGCTCGCGCGGACCGGCTCGGCGTAATGGTACTGGGTCAGATGTCGGATTTCGAGAAGCATGGATTATGCCGGTAGCCTCTGCTCGAGCGGATAGTCGATGAAGGTCTCGTAGATGGCGTGGTGGATGCGCGAGCATTCGGTGACCACCGCCCCCAGGATCGCCCCGGCGCCCAGGGTCTCCTCCATGTCGGCGAACTCCAGGCGAGCGTTGAGCCGCCCGGCCAGCCGCTCGGGCGCCGCCTTGCCCAGCGAGGAGGCCGAGCGCGGCGCGAGCTTGTCGAGATAATCCTGGATGCGAGCGGTCGAGAAGCGGATCGAGCGGGGGAAATCTTCGTCGAACATCAAAAACTGCAGCACGTGCACCGGATTGATCTCGGCCGTGTAGACCTTGAGGTATGGCTCCAGGGCGCAGGCCATGCGCAGCACCGCCATCTGGGCTAGGTGGTCGGTCACCTCAGGGCGATTGGCCTCGTCGCCGAAGCAGACGTCCAGCAGGCGCGCGATCCGTTGGGCCCGCTCCAAGTGGACGCCCAGCAGCAGGAACCGCCAGCCCTCGCCGTGGCTCATGGTGGCGTCGGCCGCGCCCTTGAACAGGTGGAGATCGGCGATGACGCCGTGCAGGTAGCCGGAGGTCTCCTGAGCGAACTCCTGCTCGGCCAGCGGGCCAGTGGCGCGCAGATAAAGAAGATTCAGCCGCTCCCAGGTCTCGGTGGTGATCTGATCGCGGACCTGGCGGGCGTTTTCGCGGGCCCTTGCCAGAGAATTGACCACCGAACTCAGGTCCTCGCGGTCGAACAGCAGGCTGCGCACGGCGCCGAGGGTGGTGTGGTCTTCACCCAGGGGCTCGCGGTCCTCAATCGCGGACATGGCGATGTGGGCGACGATATCCGAAGCCTCGCTCTCATCGAGGGTCGCGGTCAGCATCACCTCGCCGATGCGACACAGGTGCTCAGCGCGCTCCACATAACGGCCGATCCAGTAGAGGCTGTCGGCCACGCGGGCGAGCATCATGGCTGGTGATCTCCCTCCGCCAGAACCCAGGTGTCCTTGGACCCGCCGCCCTGACTGGAATTGACCACCAGCGAGCCGCGCTTAAGCGCCACCCGGGTCAGGGCGCCCGGCGTGACCACGATCTTTTGGCCCGACAGGATGAAGGGCCTGAGGTCGACGTGCCGCGGCTCGATGTGCCCGTCCACCAGGCAGGGGGCGGTCGACAGCTGGATGGTCGGCTGGGCGATGTAGTTGGATGGGTCATGCCGCAACCGCTCGGCGAAGGCGTCGCGTTCGGCCTGGCTGGCGTGAGGGCCGATCAGCATGCCGTAGCCGCCGGAGGCGCCCACCTCCTTGACCACCAACTGGTCCAGATTGGCCAGGACGTGGCTCAGCTGGCCCGGCTCGCGGCAGAGATAGGTTTCCACATTGGGCAGGATAGCGTCCTGGTCGAGGTAGTATCGGATGATGTCCGGCACATAGGCGTAGACCGCCTTGTCATCGGCGACGCCCGTGCCCGGCGCGTTGGCGATGACCACGTTACCGGCCCGGTAGGCGTTGAACAGGCCAGCCGCGCCCAGGCTGGAATCGCGGCGGAAGGTCAGGGGGTCGATGAAGTCGTCGTCGACCCGGCGATAGATCACGTCCACGCGCCGCAGGCCTTCGGTGGTGCGCATGTAAACCATGTTTTCGTGCACCACGAGGTCGCGGCCCTCGATCAGAGGCGCGCCCATCAGCCGCGCCAGATAGGCGTGCTCGTAGTAAGCGGAGTTGTAAACTCCAGGGGTCATGACCACGACCTGGGGATTGGGCCGCCAATCGGCGGCGAGGCTCTTTAGCGTGGAGAGCAACAGGTCCGGATAGCGCTCCACCGCCCGCACGCCGGCCGCGCGATAGGCGTCGGCGAAGGTGCGCTTGGCCGCCTCGCGATTGGCCAGCATGTAGGAAACGCCGGACGGCACCCGCAGATTGTCTTCCAGCACTGCGAACTCGCCGCGTCCGTCGCGGATCAGGTCTGAGCCGCAAACATTGACGTAAGCGTTGTGGGGCACGAACAGGCCGCGCATCTCGCGCCGATAGGAGGGTGCGCCCAGCACCAACTCGCGCGGGACGACGCCATCGGCCAGGACCTTCTGGTCGCCATAGATGTCGGCGAGGAACAGGTTCAGCGCCTGCACCCGCTGGATCAGCCCGGCTTCGATTCGCGACCACTCGCTGCTGGGGATGATCCGCGGCAGCAGGTCGGTGGGAATAATCCGTTCGGTGGTGGTTTCCGCGCCATAGACGGTGAAGGTGATGCCCTGCAGCAGGAACGATTGCTCCAGGGTCCGCTGCCGCTCGGCCAATTCCGCGGGCGTCAGGGTCGCCAGCCGGCGTTCCAGCGCGCCGAAATGCGGACGCACCGCGCCGTCCGCCTCGAACATTTCGTCGTAAAAGCGATCGGGGCGATAACGTTCGGGCGCAAGCGAGGCGCGGGACGATCCGACGATTCTTAGTCTATCCACCGCGTCCAGGCTCCGCGTTGCTGGCATATGATTTCCGTCGTCAGATGGCTCACTGATTGGGCAGGCTAGGCCCTCCGGCCACGAAATCACCAAATGGGCGCCCAACACAATCGACCTTGGTGACGGCGCCTAAAAAGTGAGCGCGCGGCGCCCCGAATGCGCGAGTCCAGTCGCCTGCAAAGGTTAACGGCTCCGGCGGTCCGGACTGCTTCAGGGACGTGACAGTCGCGTCGCGGAGCGCTAAACGCCATGGCTTGGGTGGCGAAAGCCGGTCTGCTTCGGCTGATGTCGCCTTGATGCGTGATTCTTGCTCTAGATCAGACGATTGGAGCCTGACCCATGCCCTGGGATCCAAATGCGGGCAGGCTCATGCGGACGCTCGCCTCGAGGAGCAAGGATTGTCGGCTGTGCGCAGGGTGGCGGGCGCTGTGGGAACGGGGCTCGGTCTGGCGATCGTCCTGGCGGCGCCCCCGTCCCTGGCCGCGGCGAGGTTCGATGTGCGCGGGGTCGACGACCATTTGCGGGCCCTGATCCAGGACGCGATCGGCCCCGCCGCGAGCGCGCCCGCCAGCCGCCTCGAGGCCCGGCGCAAGGCCATGGAGGCGGGCGAACGCGCCATCGCCGTACTGCGCTCCGAGGGCTATTACGACTATGACGTCCAGCCGGACATCGGCGAGGGCGATGCGCCGCAGCCGTTTCTGAAGATCACGCCCGGGCCCCGGTCCAAGATCGCCGACCCGCAGATCGAATGGATCGGCGCGCCGCCGGCGGCCGAGGCCGCGGCAGAGGCGGCCAAGGCCATGACGCTGAAGCCAGGCGATCCGGGGCGTGCCGAGGCCGTCATCGCCGCGGAAGGGCGCATCGTCGCCAGCCTGCAAAAGGACGGCTATGCCGACGCCGCGGCCAATCCGCGGCAGGTGGTGGTCGACCACGCCGACTTCACCGTCCGCCCGGCCTTCCGCATCGCTGCGGGCGAACTCGTGAAGATGGACGGGGTCGAACTCAAGGGGTCGAGCCGCACGCAGCTGTCGTGGATCCGGCGCCTGGCGCCCTGGAAAACCGGCCAAGTTTACCGGCCACGAGACGTCGCGGTACTCGAGCGGCGACTGGTGGACACGGGCGTCTACGACTCAGCCACGGTTTCGCTCGCGCCGCCGGCTGACGCCAAGAACGGCCAGCGGCCGGTGATCGTCAGCCTCGCGGACCGGCCCAAGGGCACGCTAGAGTTGGGCGCCAGCTATTCCACCACCGAAGGCGCCGGTGTCGACAGCCGCTGGATCGTTTACAACCGCCTGGGGTTAGCCGACACCGTCACCACCAGCCTGCTGGTCGCCGAGATCGACAGCCGCCTGCAGGTCGAGCTGTCCTTGCCCAGTTTCCGCAAGCCGGAACGCACGCTGAAGCTGACGGGCGCCCTCTATCGCGACGACACCACCGCCTACCAGTCCTCGGGCGTGGTGATCAGCGCCGACCTGACCCATAAGTTCAGCAAGATCACTTTCCTGACCTATGGCGTCTCGATCGACGGGTCCCAAACCGACGAGAAAGAAGCGGCCAATTTGGTCACCCTCAGCCGGCGTCGGAGCCTGGCCACGTTGGCGGGCCTTTTGGCCTTCAACCTCGACCGGTCCAATGACCCGCTGGATCCCACCAAGGGCTGGCGGCTCAGCGCCCGGATGGAGCCGACCTACGCCGTCGGCGACGGTCCGGTGGCTTTCCTCAAGGGCTGGGCCCAGGTCAGCGCCTATCTGCCGATTGGCGGCCCCAATACCGTGATCGCGGCCCGGGGCAAGCTCGGCTCCATCTTCGGCGGCGATATTCCGCTGGTGCCGGCGCCGGCGCGCTTCTATGCCGGCGGCGGCGGGTCGGTGCGCGGCTATGCCTATCAGGCGGTCGGCCCTCGCTATGCCGACAATACGCCTGAGGGCGGGCTTTCGGCCTTCGAAGGCTCGGTGGAGCTGCGCCAGCACATCATCGGCCCTTGGGCCGTCGCGGCCTTCGTCGACGCCGGAGCGGTGGGCAAGCAGGCCAGTCCGGATTTCACCCATCCGGACATCGGGGTCGGGTTCGGCGTGCGTTATAATCTCGGTTTCGGCCCGATCCGCGTCGACATCGCCACCCCCCTGGTCCAACGTAACGGGGACGCTGGGATCCAGGTCTATCTCAGCATCGGGCAGAGCTTTTGAGCCAGGACCAACAGCCCGGTTCGGACGCCAAGGCGCCGCCGCCGGTCCGGCGCGGGCCCAAGCCTCACCACTATGCCGCAGCGGTGATGAGCGCCGTGGCCTTCCTGGTCCTGGGCGTGATGGCGGTGGTGCGATTCGGCGTCCTGACCGACACGGGCCGCGCCCTGGTCGTGCGAAAGCTCGATGGGCTCGACCTTGGAACGCTCGGCAAGCTGCGTGTCGCCGGGCTGGACGGTGATCTGTGGTCAGCCTTCAGCCTCCAGCGCCTGGCGATCGTCGACGGGCGGGGACCTTGGCTCGAGGTTAACAACCTGCGGGTGGACTGGGAGCCGCTCGAGCTTCTGAATCACCGCGTGCATGCCGATCTGCTGCTCGCCGACAAGGTGACGCTGGCGCATCGGCCCACGCTGAGCGGCGGAGGCCCGTCCGGGGGCCAGCGGCTGACCATCCGCATCGACCACCTGCAGACCGGACTCGAGACCGCGCCGGCCGTCAGCGTCGAGCGGGGCCTGTTCCAACTGGCGGGCGCCTTCGATCTTGAGCAGGACGGCGGCGTCGCCGGCGCCGTCCAGGCCAGCAACCTGCTGCATGTCGGCGACGGCCTGAACGCCACCTTCGATCTTGGCGTCGGCAAGAAGGTGCTGCTGGACGCCCACGCGCACGAGAGTCGCGGGGGCGCCATCGCTGGCATCCTCGGCCTGGCGACCGGCAAGCCGTTCAATCTCGACGTCAAGGCGGGCGGCGATGTGGATGTCGGCCAAGTCAAGCTGCTGGGCTCGGTGGGCGACCAGACCATCGCCGCCGCCGACGGGGCCTGGACCCGCAAGGGCGGCGTCGCCAGAGGCTGGGCGTCGCTGACCGCCTCGCGCTGGACGGCGAACTACCAGGCTGCATTTGGCCGGCGTGTCGATTTCGTCATGCAGCAAAGCCAGGTGAAGGACGCCGTCAAGCAGATCGACGCGCGCCTGTTCGCGGACCGCGCCAGCCTGTCAGCGAGCGGTGCGTTGGATACGGCCAAGTTGCGATCGGACGACGGCCTGAAGCTGCAATTACAGATCGCTGACCTGTCCAAGCTGATCGCGGCGCCGGCCGTCGGTCCCGCCCGGTTCGTCGGCGTCGTCAAGGGCGCCCCCGGCGATTGGGACTTGCAGGGGCAGACGGGCCTGGAGCGACTGTCCCTGCAGGGCTACAGCCTGGCGCGCGCGGGTGGAACGGTCCACCTGCTCAACCATAAGGGCGAGTTGAAACTGACGGCGACCGCGGATGGGGCGGGGGGCTCGGGCGGCGGTCTCGCAGGCGCCCTGGCCGGCGCGCGGCCCCACGTCAGCCTCGATGGATCGCGTCTGCCGGACGGCCGGTTGCTGCTGCACGACCTCAAGGCCGAAGGGGATGGCCTGAAAGTCGCGGCCACCGGCGGCAAGGGCCTATTGGGCGATCTCACATTCAAGGGCCAGGCGCAGCTGGCGAGCCTGGCGGCGGTGCGGCCAGGCGCAAAGGGCGCGATGGTCCTCAGATGGTCGGCCTCGCAGCTCAATGCGCGGCAACCCTGGAAATTTGGCCTGGAGGCCGCCGGTTCCGGCGTCGCCACAGGCCAGGAACAGCTGGACCACCTGTTGGGCGACAAGCCGAAATTCACGACCCAGGCCTCCTATGCGGACGGCGCCGTCACCGTGGCTCAACTGGACCTGACCGGCGCCGGCGCGCGCGCCTCCGGCTCGGGAGCGCTGACCAAAGGCGGCGGCTTGAAGTTCGTGTTCGACTGGTCCGCCGTCGGGCCATTTGGCGCGGGACCGGTGGAGATTGACGGCAAGGCGAGCGGATCGGCGCTGATCGGCGGGACCCTGGCCGATCCTCGCGCCGACCTCGGGGCCGATTTCGAGCGGATCGACCTGCCGCAGCTGACCCTGACCGCGGCGCGGGCGACCCTGAACCTCGCCAAGGGGGCGAACGGCCTCACAGGCGCCGTAAGCCTCAGCGCCACCGACGCCACAGGGCCCGCCCATGCCAAAGCGGCGTTCGCCGTGGTCGTTGGTTCGCTCAATCTGGAGCAGGTCGACGCGGCCGCCGGCGGCGCGAGCGCCCAGGGCTCGATCGGCCTGAAAGGCTCGCAGGTGTCCAGCGCCGACCTGACCCTGGCGGCTGGGCCGGGCGCCTTCCTGGCCCAGGGGCGCGCGGACGCCAGGCTCCGGGTCACAAACGCCAACGTCGACCTGAACCTATCGGCGTCCAATGCGGTGTTGAAGGGGCAGGGTGCCTTCATCAAGACCCTGGCGGTCAGGGCGCACGGTCCCTGGTCGCAGCTGGCCTACACTGCCGTAGCCGAGGTCCAGTCTGACCAGACGCCCTTCAAGCTGAACGGCGGCGGGGGGGTGAACGGCTCCGACAAGGGGCTGGCCATGAGCTTCAACGGTTCGGGCGTGTTCCGCCACGCCGGCTTCAAGACCCTCAGCCCCGCGCTCGTCACCTTGAACGGGACCAGCCGCGCCGCACGGCTTGAGTTGGCGCTGGGCGGGGGCCGCGCCGACATCCAGGCCGATCAGAACGGCCCTGCCCTGACGGCCAAAGCGGCGCTGGCCGGGGTGGACCTGGGCGCACTGGGCGAGGACTTGGCCGGACGCATCGACGCCAACCTGTCCTTGACCGGCGAGGGCGAGCGCCTTGATGGCAAGCTGGAGGCCCAGCTGAAGGGCGCCCGCAGCCGCGACGCGCCGGCCAAGCTGGCCATGAACGGGTCAATCGACGCCACTCTGTCCGGTCCGCGCCTGGCCGTGGACGCCGAGGTCGACGGCTCGGGGCCGGCGGACAAGGCTGAAATCCATGCGGTGCTGCCGACCCAGGCTGCGGCCTCTCCCTTCCGCTTCGCCGTGGACCAGACCCGGCCGATCGAGGGCCGGTTCGCAGTCAATGGCGAGTTGCAGCCGGTGTGGGACCTCTTTTTCGGCGACGGCCGCGAGCTCGGCGGCCAGCTGGTGGCCAAGGGCGCGCTCGGCGGCACTTTGAAGTCACCCCAGATCAGTGGCCACGGCGCCCTCAGCCAGGGGCGGTTCGAGGACGCCGGCACCGGCCTTAAATTGCGCGGCCTCAGCGCTGAGGCCGACCTGCAGGGCGAGACCCTCGACCTACAGCGCTTCGCCGCCAGCGACGGCCGCTCCGGCACGCTCAGCGGCCAGGGGCGGGTGGACCTGGCCCCGAACGGCGCCAGCACCCTGACGCTCACAGCGCATAGCTTTCAACTGCTCGACAATGAAACCGCCAAGGCCACCGCCAGCGGGACGATCACCGTCGCGCAGAACGCCCAGGGCCGCGCCAAACTGTCCGGCGCCTTGACCGTCGACAGGGCCGACATCTCGGCGGAAACCTCACGCTCGCCCCCCGGCGTGGTGACCATGGAGGTGGTCGAGCGCAACCGGCCGTTCTCGATGAGCCAGGGCCTGCAGGCGCAGCCGCGCACCGGCCCGTCGATCGATATAGACGTCAGCATCAGCGCCCCGCGCCGGATCTATGTCCGGGGCCTGGGCCTGGACGCCGAGCTGTCCCTGGACGCCCACGTGGTCGGCACGACCAGCGATCCGCAGCTTCAGGGCACGGCTCGCATCGTGCGCGGCGACTATGACTTCGCCGGAAACCGCTTCACCATCGACGATCGTGGCGTCGTCTATTTGGCCAGCTCGCCCGACAAGATCCGGCTGGACCTGACAGCGACTCGCGACAATCCGACCCTGACCGCCATCATCCGCATCCAGGGCACAGCGGCCAAACCGCAGATCACCCTGACCTCGACCCCGGTCCTGCCGGATGACGAGGTGCTGTCCCAGGTGCTGTTCGGCACGTCCGCCGCACAGCTGTCGCCGGTGCAGGCCGCCCAACTGGCGGCGGCGGTCACGACACTCGCGACCGGCGGCGGTTTCGACGTGATGGGGGGACTGAAGAACTTCGCCAGGCTCGACCGGCTGGCGCTGGGTGGCGACTCAGGGGCGGGCGTGAGTGTCTCCGGCGGCAAATATATCGGCAGCCGCGTCTATCTGGAGGTGAGCGGCGGCGGGCGGCAAGGGCCCTCGGCCCAGGTCGAGGTCAAGGCCACCAAGTCCCTTTCGATGATCTCGCAGGTTGGCGGGGAATCCGGGGCCAAGCTGCAGGTGCGCTGGCGACACGACTACGGCCGCCCGCCGGCGGCCGCGAAATAGCGGCCGACCTTATACTCAGTGGGTGATGCGAGGCCTCAGGTGGTATTGGCCATCCTGGAAGCTGTCGAAGATCAGCGAGGTGTGCGGATGGGCCACCGGCTGGCCGCTATCGTCCGGCAGCAGATTCTGCTCCGAGACATAAGCGGTGTAGGTGCCTTCGTCGTTCTCCGCCAGGAGGTGATAGAACGGCTGGTCCTTCGGCGGACGGATGTCCTCGGGGATCGAGTTCCACCAGTCCTCGGTGTTGGCGAATACCGGGTCCACGTCGAAAACCACCCCGCGGAAGGAGAAAACCTTGTGGCGGACAACCTGGCCGAGTGAGTACTTTGCGAGTCGTGTGTTCATGGCGATGCAATCCAAACACATTCCGCCTAACTGGAAAATGAACAGACCCGAACTTACACCCGTGGGCCGAGTCCCTTCCTGCGACAGATTCGACTTGCTACAGTCCGGCGCCGCTTGTCGCGGCCCTCGTCGCCAGCTCAGGTTTGATTGATGTCCGACGCGATGGCGTCCAGAGAGCGCCGTCGAACCGGCGGCCCCGAGGCGGGAGAGAATCGCCCGGCCGGCGCGCTGTATGCGGCCTTGGACCTCGGCACGAACAACTGCCGCCTGCTGGTCGCGACACCTGCGCGGGGCGGTTTTCGAGTGGTGGACGCCTATTCGCGCATCGTGCGGCTGGGCGAGGGTTTGTCGCACACCGGCCGCCTGCAGCCTGCGGCGATGGACCGCGCCCTCGCCGCGCTCAGCGTTTGCGCCGAGCGCCTGCGCCGGCGGGGTGCGCCTCAGCTTCGGGCCATCGCCACCCAGGCCTGTCGTTCGGCCGAGAACGGCGCAGAGTTCATTCAGCGCGTGGCGCGCGAGACCGGTATTCATTTGCAGATCATCTCGCCGAGGGAAGAGGCGCGACTTTCGGTGGCGGGATGCCTGACCCTGCTCGATGCGACAGCGGACGCGGCCTTGGTTCTGGACGTGGGCGGCGGCTCGACAGAGCTTTCCTGGGTCGACCTTCGGGGCCAGGTGGCGGACGCTGGCGGCAGGCTCACAGCCATGCCGCCGATCCGGGCCTGGCTGTCGATTCCGATCGGCGTCGTTAGCCTGGCCGAGCATTTTCCCGAGGTGCGGCCGGGCGAACGCGACTGGTACCGGCAGATGGTGGATGCGGTGAAAGCGCGAATCGTCGACTTTCCCCATGCTGAGCCGCTGCGCGAGGTTTTCCGTCAGGGCCGCGCGCACCTCGTCGGCACCTCCGGCGCCATCACCAGCCTGGCCGGCATCCACCTGGACCTGCCGCGCTATGACCGGACGCGGGTGGACGGCCTGTGGTTGACCCTTGATGAGTGTGAGGCCACCGCTCAGCGCCTGCTTCACCTCGACCCTGGGCAGCGCGCCGCCCAGCCATGCATCGGGCCTGACCGCGCCGACCTGGTGCTGGCTGGCGCCGCGATCCTGCAGGCTGTGCAGGAGCTTTGGCCCTGCGCGCGTGTGCGGGTAGCCGATAGGGGCCTGCGTGAAGGGGTGTTGCTGTCGCTGATGGCCGAGGCCTCGGATCGCCGCCGACCGCGCCGCAGGCGCCGCAACGGCGCGTCCAAGGCGGTGGCCCGATGAGCGAGGACCCACCCAAGCGGCGCCTGGTGCGCGCGCCCACCCGCGGGAGCGACGCGGGCAAGACCCGGACTGCGGCCGTGCGGCTGAAGACCGCCAAGCTCCGCACGCCCTCTTCCCAGGCCTGGCTGGAGCGCCAATTGAACGATCCGTTCGTGGTCGAGGCCAAGGCCAAGGGCTATCGCTCCCGCGCGGCCTTCAAGCTGACCGAGATCGACGACCGCTTCCACCTGCTGCGGCGCGGCCTAAGGGTGGTGGACCTGGGGTGCGCGCCCGGCGGCTGGGTGCAAGTCGCCCTGGAGCGCGGCGCGGGCGCGGTGGTGGGGGTGGACCTGTTGCCGGTCGACGCCCTGCCGCCGGCGATCCTGTTCGAGATGGATTTCACCGATCCGGAATGCGGCCCGCGCCTGATCGAGGCCCTGGGCGGGCCCCCGGATCTGGTCCTGTCCGACATGGCCCCCAACACCATCGGCCACAAGAGAACCGATCACCTGCGCATCGTCGGCCTGATCGAGGCCGCCGCCGACTTCGCCGTCGAGGTCCTGAAACCCGGCGGCGCCTTCGTCGCCAAGGCCTTCCAGGGCGGCGAGACTGAAGACGTACTCAGGCTGCTCAAGACCCATTTCGACAGCGTCAAGCACGTCAAGCCCAAGGCCAGCCGGGCCGAAAGCTCCGAGCTCTATCTGGTGGCGACGGGGTTCCGGAGCCGGTGAGGGGCGGGGCGCCGTTTGATCCGCTCGGAGCCGCGGTCGGCTACGACGGCGTGGCGGTCGCACCAGCGTCACCTGTCGCTGGCCGCGGGCCTGAGCGCGGCGGCGCGAGCGAAGCATTCCGGGAGTCGTCACCCATCGGAATTCCGGCAATTCCGCACTACGCCCAGACGTTGTGGTGAGTGTGCAGGCCAAACGACGTCAGCGCATCATGGCCGCCGAGGATCGTGAAGTGCGGATGAGGTGTGTGGGCGGCGTTCGCCGTATGACTGACGCCGACCAGGGGCACGTCGCCGCTCAATGTCGAGGTGGCGGTGATCGGTGAGGCCAAAGGCGTACTCGCCGCCGCCTTGACCGCGGTTGGGGCCGAGGAGGACGCGCTGGTTACGCTGCCAAGGCTGTAGGCGTGGACATAGTCGATTTTCATGTTCTGGCTGAAGCCCGCCTCAGGCGTTCCCGAAATGCCGCCGACCGCCTGGTTGACCAGCATATACATAGGCGTGTTCATGTCGTACGGCGTCGCGGCCCCGCCGACATTGACGCCGTCGATATAGAAGTCGATTTCCTTGGACGTCCACAGCACCCCGTAGGTGTGAAAGCTGGTCGCGTCATTCGGCGTATTGCTGACGAAGTAGGTCTGGCTCGGCGAGCTCCTCGGCCCGTGGATCACCGTCTGGTGGATGGGGCCCCCGCCGAAATCCTCCATAACGTCGAGTTCGGCGCTCGAGGTCGGGTTTTCCGGCAGCATCCAGAAAGCCGGCCAGGCGCCCTTCGCGTTGGGAAGCTCAGCCTTGATCTCGAAATAGCCATAGAGCTGCGAAAACGACTTCTGGGTCGTCAACAAGCCCGAGGTGTACTTGTAGCCGTGCAGCGCGGAGACGTCGGCCGCCGGCGTCGCGGAGGCGTGGATGCCGAGGACTCCGTTCGAAACCCAGAACGGGTTCAACCCCAGGGCGCTGGTTCCGCTGCCCTTATATGAGGGATCGACATAGAGTTCGAGTTCGTGGTTGCTGACCTCGGTGCGGCTGCTCCAATCTCCGGGGCTGCTCTGAGCGCCGAAGGCGAAATTGGTCTTCCACCTGCCGGTCCCGGTCGCGGGGTCGTAGAGCGACAGGCTGTTGAACTGGTCGTCGAAGGTCATCGTCATCTGGCTGGTGTTTAGGTGCAGGCCGAAATCCTTAGCCGTCAGGCTGGTGGCCGTAACGCCCTTGAGCAGGATCGCGGCGCTGTTCGACAGGGTCAGCAGAGTGTCGGCGCCCTTCTGCGTCAAGTGCGGCTGAACCTGGGCGAAGCTGCTTATGGTCGGATCTGTCAGCACGATCTTGTCGGCGTTGGTTCCGCTCACCTTGAAGCCGTAGATAACGTCCTTGCCGGCCGACGCCGAAATGGAAAAGATGCTCTGACCGCCGCCGGCGTCGACCAGCACGTCATTGCCCGTCCCGGGGATCAGGGTGTCGTTCAGGCCCTTGGCGATCATCAGATTGTTGAGGCTGTTTCCCTCGCCGGTCGAGTGGTCGTCCACGACCGTCAGGTTCTGGACATTGGCGGGCAGGGTGAAGCCCCGATAGGCGACGACGGTGTTGACGCCGCCGGCATGGGCCTCGACGTGGGAGGTCGGTGAAAGGACGTTGAATGTGGTGTCCGCCGCTCCGCCGATCAGGGTCGGCGAACCGCCGAGCGAGTCCCGCAGCGCCTCGGATCTGTTGACCCCAGTCAGGGTCTGGCCGACGACGGTCGTACGGGCCCAATAAACCGGTGTGGCGCTGACCGGCATAGCTTGGCTGTAGAAATTCAAGTGCGTCGTCATGAGGGGCCTTCGGTTAGAGTTGTACGGATCGTTCTATAAATATATTTGCCGTCATTTCCCGGATACAAATCCGCCTAGTGGCTATTGGTTTCATGGATCACTGATGTGGTGATGGAGCTATTGTCTATGATCGAAAATTATACAGGATTTGTGACGAGAGTTTGCAGGGTGTCAGGGCATGTCCTGCCGACCGAAATCGTCGACGCAGATCAAGGCCTGAAGCACTCCCCGGCCCGTGGCTCACCTTGCATGTACATGATCGGGCGGGACGCTAAGGTGGCCGGAAAACCGACGAGGAGTAGACAAAGATGACCGGAGCCAAAGTCGGACGCCGGAGTGTCGTCGTGGGCGCCGGGCTGCTGGTGATCGGCCCCCGTGCGGCGCTCGCGGCGCCAGTCAAGCCCAGGGTTCTCATCAAGACGAACCACGGCCCCATCCTTGTGGAGCTCGAAGCCGGCAAGGCGCCCATCACCTCGGCCAATTTCCTGCGCTACGTCGACACCCAGGCCTATGACGGGGGCTCGTTCTATCGGGCGGTGAAGGATCCCGAAACACCGGGTGCGGGCACCGTCGTGGGCGGCCCCAACCCGACGATTCATCCCTTTCCGCCCATTCGCCACGAAAGCACGACCAAGACCGGCCTTCGGCACGTCACGGGCACGATCTCGCTCGGGCGCTTTGATCCCGGCACGGCGACCAGCAATTTTTTCATCTGCGCCGGTCCGGAGCCGTATCTGGACGCCCATCCGGGCGCGCCGGGCGACAATCTGGGCTACGCCGCGTTCGGTCAGGTGGTCGAAGGCATGGAGGTCGTGCGCAAGATCCTGACCTTGCCGACCGACGGCAAGACCAAGTTTGTCGAGCAGCGCGGCGAATGGCTGAAGCCCCGTGTGCCGATCTTGAGCATGCGCCGGTCCGCCTGACCGCGATGGCGTAGGGGAGTCATAGCTGACTGCACGGTAGGGTTCTTATCAGTCTTCTGGCCCGTCAGCCGTGTTTTCATATAGCGTCGCCTTGCAGCAGCTCACTTTGCGTGGGGTGGATATGTTGAATCTTGAGCAAGGCCGGCTCAGGTCCGTGCGCGCGCTTGCCGCAAATATCGCCGAGCATCTGGGCGGCGATCTCAGCCTCGAACTCTGGAACGGTGAGGTCCTCCCCCTGGGGTCGGGCGCCCGGGACGATGTTCGCCTCGTCATTCGCTCGCCCCAAGCCGTCCGGCGACTGTTGCTGAGGCCGGCCCTGATGACGCTCATCGAGCTCTATGCCGAAGATGAGATTGATTTCAGCGGCGCCAATCCGCTCGAAGCGACCCGCCGCTTC
>FSWM01000617.1_pt1 | contig 38954 bp, 21 predicted proteins | sample 1637841 | NCBI WGS metagenome assembly FSWM01 (sample SAMEA3914789, study PRJEB12502) | metagenome | biome: forest; material: soil | place: Canada | collected 2011-07-03 | depth 0.3 m | reverse complement strand
GGCAGGTCGGTGTGGGGCGGCAGGTTGATGGCGGTATAGGCGCTGCTATCGGGATTGGGCTTGGACTCCACGTCGAAGCGCACGCCGAAATTGGTCTCGCGCACGAACGAGACTCGCTGGGCCAGGCGGATCACCGTGTCCGGCTCCAGCGGCGCCCCGCGCACCAGGGTCAGGCCCACATCGCGCACGGCGGTCAGCCAGGCGAGATAGTCCGGCCCGTCCGTCTGCAGGTCCACGAAGTCGAATTGGGGCAGGGTTTCGGCGCGCTCGGCGCCCCACAGGACCTTGGGTGGGCGGAGGTTGCGCTCGGCGCGGCTGGCCTCGTCATAGGCGTGGGCGCGCAGCCAGCCGGCGTCATAGCGGCTGGCGTGGCCGTCGCTCCAGCGCACCGCCAGGCCGCCGGCGTCGCATCCGGCCTCCGTGGCGGCCAGATCCTCCGGCGTGTCGATGATCTCGAAGGTCTGTTCGCGGGTCAGGCCATGCACGCACAGCCGGCACGGGCAGTTGTCGCGCAGCCAGGCGAAATGGAACGGGCTGACGCGCCCGTCGCTCCAGGTCACCGCGATATGGTCAGTGGCGATCTGCGGTGTTGCGACCCGATGTTCGGTCGCAAAGGGGCGCCAATCACGAATGGTTTCCACGGGGGCCTCGCGCTAGTTTGCCCACTTAGGCCCGCTCATCCCGGCAGTCTCCCATAGGCGCTAAGTTAAGCTGACACCCCCACCCCTGTTCCTCTTCCTGAGGTGCTCGTCGCGCAGCGGCGAGCCTCGAAGGACGCACGCACGGCGCCGTCTTCGCGTCCTTCGAGGCCCGCTGCGCGGGCGCCTCAGGAAGAGGAACAGAGGGAGTGCGTCCTAACTTAGCGCCTATGGGCCTTCGCCGGGATGAGCGGAGCAAAATGTGGATCCTAGAAGGTCTTCTTATACTGCAAGGTCACCGTCATCGGCTGCAGGGTGGCGACCTGCGGGATGACGCTGCCGGTGGTGGTGTTGAACTGAGCGTAGCCGACATAGCCGATGTCGCCCAGATTGGGCTTGGCGTTGGTCAGGTTCTTCAGGTTCACCGCCAGTTCCTGGCCGCCCCAGCGCACGCCGAAGCGGCCGTTGACCAGGGCGTAGGCCGGCCGGGTGGACTGCAGGCCGCCGCCGCCGTTCAGCAGCGAGGCGCTGTCGCCGGTATAGCTGTAGTCGGCCGAGGCGAAGCCGTCATAGTCGCCGAACAGGGTGTGGGTATAGGCCGCCCCCACCGTCACGCTCCAGGCCGGGGTGCCCAGGATGCGCGAACCCGCCTTGATCCCGACCTCGGACAGGGCGCCGGGGTTGGTGATGTCGGTGCTTTCATAGCCAAGGCCGAAGCGGACGGTCAGGTCGTGGGTCAGCCGGCCCGAGGCTTCCAGTTCGCCGCCGTTGACGGTGGCGGACTTGCCGTTGATGTCGAAATAGGAGCCGCAGGGCAGGGCGACCTGCTGCTGGATATTGGTCCAGTCGATGTGGAAGCCCGAGGCCGAGATCAGGATGCCCGGGTTGGTCAGCTGGACCTTGGTCCCCGCCTCATAGGACCAAAGACTGTCCGACTTCAGATTGGTGATGTCGGTGACGCTGATATTGGGCGAGGCGCAGAATGGCGCGAAAGCCTGGGATCCGCCGGCGCGGAAGCCCTTGGAGGCCGAGGCGTAGACCATGGCCGCGTCGGTGGCCTGGTAGGACAATCCAACCTTGGGGTCGAAGCCCGACTGGCTGTTGTGCTGCGGGTCGCTGACCGTCTCGCCGAAGTTCATGAAGCCGTTGGCGGTGAAATCGGCCTTCTGGCTCAGCCAGTACTGCCGCCCGCCGAGGGTCAGGGTGAACTTGTCGAGGAACTTGTAATAGAGCTCGCCGAAGATCGAGACGTCTTCCTGGCTGCCTGGATTCTGCTGTTCCCAGATCAGGCCGTTGGGCCAGGGACCGACCACCTGGTTATTGGCGGTGGCCGCCGGCAGGCCCTGAACGACGGTGTCGGGGATCGAGAACCGCACATCGGTGTGGGAATAGAAGATCCCCACCGTGCCGCTGATATTGTGGATCGGGTCGAACGAGACGCGGAATTCGTTGGTGTATTCCCGCTGGCTGTGCTTGCCGACCCAGATATAGGGCTGGTTGGGCAGGCTGGAGACGCCGTAGTTGAACGCTTGGCCCGGATAAGAGGTGATGCCGAAGATCTGCTGGGTGCCGTAGGTGGAGTCTTCGTTGTCCTGGGTCTGGCGGTAGAAGTAGCTGGTCGAGTTGATGATGGTGAAGCCGGCGCCATGATAGGTGAAGTCGATGGACGGCAGGGCCCAGATGTCAGTGGCCTTGGGCTGATAGTTGACGGCGCGATCGAGGGTATAGTTCGGCTTGAACCCGGGCAGGGGCGCGAAGGTCGCCGGAAAGCCGTGATCCTCCTGATCCTGGCCCATGATCCGCAGCCGGACGTCGAGCTTGTCGGTCATCTTCAGCAGGGCGGTCACCGAGCCGCCATAGGTGGTGATGGCGCCCTGGTCGCCGACGCTGGTGCGCGGCACGGTCAGGGACGGGTCGCTCACCCCAGGGCTGTTTGGATCGGTGGGATAGGTGCGGGTCAGATAGCCGGCGTCGTGGTCGTAGAAGCCGACAGCGCGGATCGCCAGCTGGTCCGGCTTGATCACATAGTTGCCGATGGCGCTGAACCCGCCGTCGGCGCTGCCGCCGTGCGAGGTGAGGCCGACCTCGGCCTGCACCGTACCGCTGTTGGTGGTCAGGTTCGGCTTCTTGGTGATCAGGCGCACATTGCCGCCCAGGGAGCTTTCGCCGAACAGGGTGCCTTGAGGCCCCTTGAGCACTTCCACATTGTCGATGTCGAGCACGCGGGGGTCGACCGAGCCCGGCAGCGGCGTGTCGTCGATATAGAAGCCGGTGGCGCCGGCCGTGCCCACCAGGTTCTGGCCGGTGATGCCGCGGATGGCCACCGAGCGGGCTTCCGAGATCCCCGTGGGGCCGCCGCCATAGGAGAAGGACAGGTTGGGCGACTTGGTGGCGTAGTCGTTGAACGACTTGATGTTGTAGGTCTGCAAGGTCTGGCTGGAGAAGGCGGTGATGCTGGCCGGGACCTTGGAGATCGCCTCGTCCCGCTTGCGGGCGGTGACGATCACGGTTTCCAGTTGATCGCCGGCGGCGGGCGCCCCGGCGGCGGTCGCGGCCGTCTGGGCCTGTCCGGGCTGAGCGGTCGCCAGCAGGGCGATCAGGGACGCGCCGGCCAATAGGGCCTGGCCCCCCAATAAGGCCTTGGCCCCTCGTCGCCGGGTTTCGGTATCGGTCTTGGTCATTGTAACGCCACCCCTCTTGATTTCGTTGTTGGTCGTGTCCGCGTCGGCGCCGTGGTCAGCCGCCGTCGAGAAAGCTGTTGATCGCCGCCGCCACTCCTTGCGGGTCTTCCCAGAACGGGTTGTGGCCGAGGCCCGGGAAGATCTTCACCTTGGCCGCTGGCAGGCCGTCGCGCAGGGTCTGGCGCACGTCCTCGCCCATGATCGGGTCGGCCGAGCCCCAGATCAGCAGGGTCGGGGCCTTCAGCCGCGGCAGGGTCGACTGCAGGTCGGTCCCGGTCAGGCCCTGGTCGAGCACCGCCAGCCAGATCTTCAAGGGTATGCCGGCCGCGTCCTTGCGCTGGCGGCGGATGAAGTCGGGATCGACCGGGGTCGGCGAGTCCCACCAGGCGATCATGAACGGCGAGTCCGGGTCGATCGGCTCCTTCAGCTTGCGGATCTCGCTGGTGAAGTCGAAGGACGGCTTGGCGGGCGGCGCGCCCGGCTTCGGCCCGCCGGTCGAGGAGATCAGCACCACGCGGCGGGTGCGCTCTGGCCAGTATTCGGCGAAGGTCTGGGTGATGATGCTGCCCAGGGAATGGCCGACGATATCGGCCCTGTCGATCTTCAGGGCGTCGAGCAGAAGCTTGATATCATAGGAAAAATCGAGACGCGTATAGCAGCAGTCGGGCTTGCTGGACTGGCCGTGCCCTCGAATGTCGACCAGGATCAGCCGGTCGGTCCTGGACAGATAGGGAACCACCGGAACCCAGTCGCGGGCGTTGTCAGTATAGCCATGGATCAGCACCACCGGCTTGCCGGCCGGATCGCCCATCTCCACATAGGCCAGGGTCTGGCCATTGGGCAGGGCGACGGTCTTTTTCGCGGCGTCGAAGGCGTTGAGGTCGATCTTCAGCGGCGGCGGTGCGGCGGGCGCCGCCAGGCTGGGGACCGCGGCCAGGGCAAGGGCCATGGCCAGGCCCGCGCCGATCCGTCCTCGCCGTATCAGATGATCCGCACGCCCCATGTCACCGCCTCTTCACATCCGGCGGCGCAGCGCAGTCACGGGCCCCGAATGTGACGAGTTCGACACTCGGGCCACAGGATTGATTGTATGGAAGCGTCCTGGCGGGGCGACAGACCCGACAAGCGCGGGGCGTGTATAATGTCCGCGCGCGCGTCTTCACGAGCCGGGATCGGGTCGTTTCAGGGCCATCTGAGATCACACAGTTGAAATGTCAAGGGCGGCGGCGTATGCCCTGTCGGACCCGATTGGCGAGGGAGCTGAAAAAGCCATGACCGACAACGCCGCGCTGCTGGCGCGCCGCACCGCCGCCGTGCCGCGGGGAGTTTCCACAGCCACGCCGATCTTCATCGACCGGGCGGAAAACGCCGAGATCTGGGACGTGGAGGGCCGGCGCTATATCGACTTCGCCGGCGGCATCGCCGTGCTCAATACCGGCCATCGCCACCCCAAGGTGATGGCCGCGGCCCATGCCCAGCTGGAGCGCTTCACCCATGCCGCGTTTCAGGTCACCGCCTATGAACCCTATGTGGCCCTGGCCGAGCGGCTGAACGCCCTGGCTCCGTTTTCGGGCCCGGCCAAGACCATCTTCTTCACCACCGGCGCCGAGGCGGTGGAGAATGCGGTCAAGATCGCCCGCGCCGCCACGGGCCGGCCCGGGGTGATCGCCTTCACCGGCGGCTTCCATGGCCGCACCCTGATGACCATGGCCATGACCGGCAAGGTCGCCCCCTATAAGCGCGGCTTCGGCCCCCTGCCGGGGGAGATCTACCACGCGCCGTTCCCCATCGAGGCCTATGGGGTGACGGTGGAGGACAGCCTGAAGGCGCTGGGCTTCCTGTTCAAGGCCGATATCGAGCCCGAACGGGTGGCGGCCATCATCGTCGAGCCGGTGCAGGGCGAGGGCGGGTTCCACACCGCGCCGCCCGCCCTGATGCAGGCCTTGCGCGCCTTGTGTGATAGCACGGGAATCCTGTTGATCTCGGACGAGGTGCAGTCCGGTTTCGGCCGCACCGGGCGCATGTTCGGCGTCGAACACAGTGGCGTGGAGCCGGATCTGGTCACGGTCGCCAAGTCCCTGGCCGGCGGATTCCCGCTGTCGGGGGTGATCGGCCGCGCCCAGATCATGGACGCCGCCGAGCCGGGCGGCCTGGGCGGCACCTATGCCGGCTCGCCCCCCGCCTGCGCCGCGGCCCTGGCCGTGCTGGACGTGATCGAAGAGGAAAAGCTTCTGGAGCGGGCCGAGGCCTTGGGCGCGCGCGCCCGCGCCCGGCTGCAGACCCTGTCGCAGCGCAACGACGTCATGCCGATCGCGGGAGTGCGCGGGCCGGGCTCGATGGTCGCCTTCGACCTGGTGGTCTCGCGCGGCGGCCGCGAGCCGCTCGGTGAGGCGTCCAAGCTGGCGGCCAAGGCCCTGGCCGGCGGCCTGTTGCTGCTCTCCTGCGGCATCCACGGCGAGACCATCCGCCTGCTCTATCCCCTGACCATCTCGGACGCGCTGCTGGATGAGGGTCTGGATGTGCTGGAAGAGGCGCTGAAGGTTTAGAGCGTGATGACGTGCTGAGTTAGGGTGATCAAAACCCGCTCATCCCGGCGAAGGCCCATAGGCGCTAAGTTAAGAGACTGGCCAAGAAACACCTCGCCCGGAGGGAGAGGGAGGGGCCCGCGCCGCAAGGCGTGGGAGGGTGAGGGGTTGCGGTATTTCAGGATGAAACTGAGAGGCCTTATCCCCTCATCCTCCCGTTTGCTTCGCGAACGGGCCCCTCCTTCTCCCCATGGGAGAAGGGAGGTTCGACCGCCTGGCCTAACTCAGCGCCTATGGGCCTTCGCCGGGATGAGCGGGTTTGGTCACCCTAACCCAGCACGTCCTCGGGCTCGGCCGGCGCCGCCGACCAGCGGTCGAGGGTTTCCAGCAGGCCGTGGGGGTTGATGGGCTTGCCCAGGTGGTCGTCCATGCCCGCCTCCAGGCAGCGGGCCACCTGTTCGGGCAGGACATTGGCGGTCATGGCGATGATCGGAATCCGTCGCCCCCCCTTGGCTGCGGCGTCGGCGCGGATGCGGCGGGTGGCGGTCAGGCCGTCCATATGCGGCATCTGCACATCCATCAGGATCATATCGAAGCCTGAGCGCGACACCGCCTCGACCGCCTCCACCCCGTCCTCGGCGGTCTCGATCTCAAGCGCGAACGGCGCCAGCAGGGTGGTGATCAGCTCGCGATTGACCGCGTTGTCGTCGACGACCAGCAGCCGCAGGGTCTGGTCCAGGCGGGCCGGGGCGCCGCCGCCGGTCGCCTCGGCCGCGGCTTCCGCGGCCACGGGCAGCAGGATTTCGAACCAGAAGGTGGAGCCCTCGCCCTGGGCGCTGGCGGCGCCGATCTGGCCGTCCAGGGCGTCGATGATCCGCTTGCAGATGGCCAGGCCCAGGCCGGTGCCGCCATATTGACGGGAGACGGAGGCGTCGGCTTGGGTGAAGCGGCCGAATATGGCCTCGATCTGATCCTGGGCGACGCCGATGCCCCGGTCGTGGACCTCCATGCGCAGCCGCCGTCGGTCGCCCTCCGCCGTCTGGGTGACAACCAGGCGGATATCGCCACGCCGGGTGAATTTGATGGCGTTGGAGAGGAAGTTCAAAAGCACCTGGCGCAGCCGCGCGCCGTCGCCGAGCAAGGCGCCATCGAGACCTTGGCCCTCGACCGACAGGGTCAGGCCTCGCGCGGAAGCCTGACCGGCCAGGAGCGCGACGGCCGCGTCGGCGACCTGTTTCGGATCGAACGGATGATGGTCCAGTTCAATGGCCCCGGCTTCCAGCTTGGAATAGTCCAGCACGTCGTTGACGATGCTCAGCAGGGCCTCGCTGGCGTCCTTGATCAGATCGACCTTGCGGGAATCCGGCTTGGTGAGGCCGCTGGATTGCTGCAGCAGCCCTGAAAAACCGATGATGGCGTTGAGCGGCGTGCGCAGCTCGTGGGTCATATTGGCCAGGAAATCCGACTTGGCCGTGACCGCCGCCTCGGCTTCCTGCTGCTTGTGGCGCAGGGCGTCCTCGATTTCGCGGCGGGCGGTGACGTCGCGCAGCACGGTCACGGCCCCGATGACCTTGCCGTCGTCGTCGAAGATCGGCGATGGATTGCCCTGTAGCCAGATCCACTCGCCGTTCGCCCGCCGGGCGCGGATCTCGTCACGTTCGTGCGGCGCCAGGGTTCGGCCCAGGCCGACCTCGGTCTGCAATTCCTTGGTGCGGGGTCGGTCAGCCGGATGGGTCAGTTCGGCCAGGCTGCGGCCGACCAGATCGTCAGGTTCGTAACCCATCTCGCGCACCGAGGGCGAGGCGAACTCGATCATGCCCTGGGTGTCGTAGCGGATGATGATGTCGGTCATCCGGTCGGTGAGCATCCGGTAGCGCGCCTCGCTCTCACGAAGCTGCTCCAGAGCCGCCTCGGCGTGGGCCTGGGCCTGCTCGGCCTGTTTGCGACGCAGCTGGATCTCGGCGGCGGCCTTGTCCCGGTCGGCGAGGCTGCGCGACAGCTGTTCCTTGACCCGCTGGATATCGAGCCGCTGACCGATCAGATAATAGTTGACGGGGGCGCCGACGAGGATGGCGATGAGGCCGGTATTGACCGGCGTAAAGCTCAGCGGCGTGGCGAAGACATAGGTGTTGGTGAGATAGTCGCAGGCGATCGCCGCGACCACGATGAAGGCGACGCTCAGGGCGGTGAAGATGAGCTTCTGCTTGAGCATTAGGCCGGCCGTAGGATCCCTGGGCTCTTTCGCGGGCTGTTCCCCCTTGAGTCTGTGACGCCGATGGCGGGCCCAAGGTCTGGGCTTCTCTGAAAACCAAATAGAATCAACATTTTTCTCGAAAGCAGCGCTTGGACGATCTCCCTGTCACAGCCTTCGGACCCTAGCGAGGCTGGGTTGATAAGTTCATACCGCCCCGTATTGGACGCCGTGGCGTAAGGTCGCGACCCCGCCGGGAGACGCCCCCTGCGGCGGCGTGACGCGCGCGTGGCTTGAGTTTCCGGCCTGGCAAAGCCAAGCTCGCCGTCGGCGCCAAAGTCATCGCCGCCCCGGGAGAGCGACCCTCATGCTGCGCGATGTTTTCAGGCCCTGCTCTGCGCGGATCGCGGCATGACCGAGGCCGCCGCCGTCGGTGTCCGCGGCCACCTGTTGCGCGTGTTCGGCCTGGGCTTTGGCCTGGCCGTGGTCGTCGGCGGGGTCATCGGCTCGGGCATCATGCGTAATCCCGGCGTGGTGGCGGCCGGTTTTCCCGCGCCCGGACTGGTGCTGCTGGTCTGGCTGGTCGGCGGCATGGTGGTCATGATCGACGCCATGCCGACGGTCGAGCTCGGCGCCGCCATCCCCAGGGCCGGTGGCCCCTATGCCCTGGCGTCCCGAGCCTTTGGACCGCTGGTCGGGCTGATCGTCGGTTGGGCGGACTGGCTGCAGCTGGCCATTTCCACGGGTTTCATCACCGTGGCCTTCGGCGAATATGTCCGGCGGCTGGGCCTCTTGCAGGGGCTGACCCCGGGACAGATCGCCATCGGCCTGGTGCTGGCCTGCGGCGGTCTCAACTGGATCGGCGCCCGGGTCGGCGGCGCCTCGCAGAATATCGGCAGCGCGCTCAAGGCCCTGGGCCTGGTGATCCTGGTGGCGGCGCTGTTCCTGGCGCATGGCCATCCGGCCGCCGCCGCCGCGCCCGCCATGCCCCCGGTGTTTTCCTGGATCGCGGCGACCGTCGCCATGCGGGCCATCTACGGCGCCTATGGCGGCTGGCACGCTGCGGTCTATTTCTCCGAAGAGGTGGAAAACCCCGAACACAATGTGGCCCGGGCGACCTTCAGCGGCATCCTGCTGGTGACCGCGCTCTATGTGCTGGTCAACGCCGCGGTGCTGCATGTGCTGCCGATCCAGGTGCTCGCCGGCTCGACCCTGGCGGCGTCCGACGCGGCCAAGGTGGTGCTGGGCGAAGGCGGTGGCGTGGTGGTCACCGCCCTGGCCATGGTCTGCGTCGCCACCATCGCCAACCTGCAGATCATGGAATATGTGCGCACCAACTTCGCCATGGCCCGCAACGGCGTGCTGCCGCCGATCCTGGCCCGGGTTTCGCCCGGCGGGACGCCGCGGCCGAGCCTGATGGTGGTGATCGCCGCCACCGTGGCCATCATCGCCGGCGCCGACCTGGCCAAGGGTCATCTCTATGAGATTCTGCTGAACCTCTATGCGCCCATGGTGATGATCATATTCCTGGTCATGGGTCTGTCGGCCTTGCGCCTGCGCCGGCTGGAGCCCGATCTGCCGCGCCCGTGGAAGATGCCGTTGTTTCCCCTGCCGGCGCTGGTCAGCATCGGCATCAACCTCACGCTTCTGACCCTGTTCCTGGTCACCGACTGGAAGACGGGGATCTGTTCGATCCTGTTGTTGCTGCTGGCTGTGCCGTTGTACTTTTACGGCCGCACGCGCTGGGCGCCGCTCGCCGACTGAAACGGCCCGGAACCAAGGTCCGGCCCGGCGGGTTTCCAAGGCCTGCTGAAAGCTGCGCCGCCATGACCGACACCCCCGCGCCAAAGCGGCGATCCGCCTGGAAACGCACGGGCCTGGTCCTCGCCGGGGTCCTGGCGGTGCTGGTGATCGCCGTGGCCTTGTTCGCGGCCCTGTTCGACTGGAACCTGCTGCGCGGACCGATCGGCCGGCAGGCCTCGCTGATGTCGGGGCGCACGGTCCGGCTGAACGGAAACCTCAAGGTTCACCTGTTCTCCTTCACGCCCGAAGCTGTGGCGGACGATCTGGAGATCGGCGGATCCAACGGCATCCCCGGCGATCTGGCGCGGGTCGGCCGGTTCGACGTCAAGATCAAGCTCTTGCCCCTGCTGGTGGGCCGGGTCGAACTGCCCCTGCTGGACCTGGAAGGCGCCGACATCAACGCCGTGCGCAACGCCGCCGGGAAGGTGAACTGGCGCACAGCGGCCAATGGGACGCCGCCGATGAAGCTGCCGCCGATCCAACGGCTGATCGTCAATAACGGCCATCTGCACCTGGCGGATCAGGTCCGACGGCTGACCCTGGACGCCAGCCTGCAATCGCGCGAGACCGACGCCGGCTCTGGAAAAGGCACATTCCAACTCAGCGGCCGCGGCGCGCTCAACCGCAATCCGTTCAGCCTGGAGCTCAGTGGGCCGCCCCTGCTGAATGTCCGCGCCGATCGGCCCTACACCTTCAACGCCGATCTGCGGGCCGGCCAGACCCATGTGCTGGCCCAGGGCGCCCTGACCCGTCCGTTCGACTTCGGACAGGTGCGCACCGCCCTGATCGTTTCGGGCGCCGATCTGGCCGACCTCTATTATCTGACCGGTGTCGCCCTGCCCAATACGCCCGCCTATCGCCTCAGCGGCGACCTGCTGCGGGACGGGCGCAAATACAGCTTCAGCCGGGTCAAGGGCCATGTGGGCCACAGCGACCTGCAGGGGGGATTCCAGGTGGACCATACCGGACCCCGGCCGTTTGTGCGGGCGGACCTGCGCTCGGACTCCCTGGACATGGCCGATCTCGGCGCCGTGGTCGGCGCGCCGGTGGCCGGCGCGGCGCGCTCACCCCTGCAACAGGCCCAGGCCGCCAAGCTGGCCGCGCAGGACCGGCTGCTGCCCGACGCCACCCTGGACGTGGCCCGCGTGCGGTCGACGGACGCCGTCGTGCGCTATGTCGCCGGTTCGGTGATCGCCCGCCCCAACCTGCCGCTTCGTCAGGTGACGCTGGACCTGAAACTGGACCACGGGGTGATGACCGCCGATCCCGTCGCCTTCAGCTTCCCCCAGGGCCAACTGGTCGGCCGGGTGCGGCTGGACGCCCGCGGCGCGGTCCCGCAGGACGACGCCGATCTGAAGATCAGCAATGTGCGGCTGCAGGATTTCCTGGCCAAGAGCGGCTCGCCGCCGCTGGAGGGCGTGCTCGAGGCGCGCGCCAAGCTGACCGGCCAGGGCGCCTCGGTGCATGAGGTGGCGGCGACGGCCGATGGCGTCCTGACCCTGGTCGTGCCGCATGGCGAGGTGCGTCAGAGCCTGGGCGAACTGCTCGGCATCGATGCGACGCGCGGGCTGGGCCTGCTGCTGGCCAAGGACAAGAGCGAGATGGGCGTGCGCTGCGCGGTGGCCGATTTCGAGGCCAAGGATGGGATCCTGACCGCACGCAACATTGTGTTCGACAGCGACACGGTGCTGACCACCGGCAAGGGCACGGTGAACCTGAAGGACGAGACCGTGGACCTGACCCTGCAGGGGGCGCCCAAGGAATTTCGCCTGGTTCGGGTGATGGCCCCGATCACCATCGGCGGCCACCTCAAGAGCATGAAGATCGGGGTCAAGCCCGGCGCCGCGCCGCTGCAGGCGGGCGCGGCCGTGGCCCTGGGCGTGCTGTTCCCGCCCCTGGCCCTGCTGCCGTTCGTCAATCCGGGCCTGGCCCACGACGCCGACTGCGCCGCCGCGGTGCGCGACGCCCAAAGCCTCGGCGCCCCGGTCAAGGTCTCGGCCACCACCCAGGTCGGGGCCAAGGCCGCGCCCAAGCGGCGGCGGTAGAGCCGCCTCCCCTGGCTGAAGCCACGATTGATTTTTCCATTTTACAAGCAAAATCAATGCCTCTAGAGCGGGTGACTCTTGATTGAACCCTTGCAGTCTTCAAAGTCCGCTCATCCCCGCGAAGGCGGGGATCCAGGTGAAACCCACTTAATTCTGTAGATGAATCTGGATCCCCGCCTTCGCGGGGATGAGCGGACTCATTTTCAGGGGGTTGGTTATTCTCGCACGAGTTCCTCGGACCCGCGCAGGCTTGCGCCATGGACGGTTCGCCGACGATGTGATCCGATGAACCCCGGGAAGCCGCGCGGGGGAACATGACCACGACGATCCTGGGCTCCAGATCCGCCTTGCGCCTGCGGCTCGCCTTGCAAAGGTTCGGGATGCCGGCGCTCGCCCTGATCGGCGTCCTGCTCGCGGCCGCGCTGATCAGCCGACTGGGCCATCCTCATCCGCACGCTCCCGACATGGCCTTGCTGCGCCGCCAGCCGCCGATCATCCTGGTGCATCTGGCGACCGCGCTGTTCGCCCTGGGCCTGGGCGCGGTGATGATGCTGGCGCCCAAGGGAACCCTGCCGCATCGAACCCTGGGCTGGGTCTGGGTGACGCTGATCATGACGGTGGCGGCCTCGTCGATCTTCATCCGCAACCTCAATCACGGCGGCTTCAGCGCCATCCATGCGCTCAGCGCCTGGGGGTTGTTCATCGTTCCAGTGGGCGTGTGGGCGGCGCGGCGGCACAAGGTGATCCACCATCGGCGCGTGATGACGGGCGTCTTCTATCTGGGCCTGATCGTCGCCGGCGCCTTCACCTTTGTGCCGGGACGGCTGATGTGGACCCTGCTGCTCGGGTGATTGCGCCCGACGCTCTATCGGCGCTCTAGCTGTCGCCGCCCAATATGCTGCCCAACAGGCCGCCCACGACCCCGGCGGTGGCCATGCCGCCCAGGGCGCCGCCGCCGCGCTGCTGCTCGCCGCCGGGCAGATAGCGGGCGATCTCCTCGGCCAGGTTGAGGATCGGCATGGACTGCAGATGGACCTCGCCTGGTCCGGTCAGGCTGGCCAGGAACAGGCCCTCGCCGCCGAACAGGATGTTGCGGAAGCCCGGCACCACCTGGATGTCGAACGAGACGGTGGGCTCGTGCACCCCCACATGGCCGGCATGGACCAGCAGCCGCTCGCCCGTGCGAAGTTGCTTGGTGATGACCTCGCCCGACAGGTCCAAAAACACCGTGCCCGGCCCGGTCACCTTTTGCAGGATAAAGCCGGCCCCGCCGAAAAAGCCCGAGCCGATGCGCTGCTGCCAGGCCAGTTCCAGGCTCACCGACTTTTCCGCGCACAGGAAGGTCTCCTTGCGGCAGATCAGGGATTCGCCGGATCGCAGGGTCCGCGCCAGGATCGAGCCGGGAAACCGTGGGGCGAAGGCCACGTGGCCGGGGCCGCCCTCGGCGGTGAAGTCGGTGACAAAAAAGCTGCCGCCGGTCAGGCTGCGCTTGATGCCGGCGAACAGGCCGCCGCCGGTATTGGTGTGCATGCGCATGCCCGCGGTCATCCAGGCCATGCTGGCGGTCTGGCTATAGATGGTCTCGCCGGGGGCCAGGTCCACGCCGACGGTCTGCATCACGGTGCCGGAAATCTCGAAGCGCACGGCCGTCTCCTTGGTCTGGATAGGTCGGGGGTCTGGATAGTGCTGGCGCGAGCATACAGGCGATCCGGCGACCGCGCAGTGAAACTTCGGACAGGATTGGGGGCAGGTGACGGCGTCGGGGCCGTTCAGCGGTCCTCAAGCTGACTGTGGCCACCGTCAGTCCAATGACGAAATGGGGCGGTTTCGTCGAAGCCGTGCGCTCACGAGGCCTGGAGGTTTCTGTCTGATTGTTCAACACCAATCGGCCGGCGCGGCGTCGGGCGCGGCTTATCGACGATCTGGCGTTTGGATCTGGTTCTTGGATCCTAGCCGTTGATCGGCCATTTAACGGGCAAATGCGTCCAGGGCTGCATTTTCGCCTGCGCAAAAGCCGAGCTTTCCGGGCGGATTTGAGAACATCTGGGGTGGTCGGACGGATTCCGCGCTTGCCGCAGCGGCGAAAGGACGGTAGCCAGACGGTCCTGATGCGTGAAGATTGAATGATCAATCAAGTGTTGGGGGGCCTCCGTTGGCTGGTTTTCAGGGCTGGCCGTGGGGGGGGGGGGCGGCTTTGAGCGGAGTGATCTGAGGTCGGAGTCGTTCGGCGTTAAGTGTCGGTAGCGATTCGAAGCGTTGGGCGCGATCCATCGCCAGTTACTATTCAGTTGTATTGCAATTTTTTAGACCTTTTTGATGTATTACGCCAATCTGGTGAAGCCATAAACTTCACAGAACTGGCGTATGCGTGTCATTTTTCTGTAATGTGATCGGCACGGTCGGCGATTACGTCGGTATTATCGATGTATATTTGTCACTCAGCCGACTTTGATCCCCGTTTTTCGATCTGGTCAGTATAAAGATCTTGTGGTTTGCGCCGCTCGCGTCCCAGGATCGGCCCGCGCCTGGATTTCGACGGCCTTTGCGACGGTCAGGCGGGAAGACCCACCCCGGAATCGCTCCGGAAGACCCGCGGTCGGGGTAGGCGGACATTTGGCGGACTTGGACAGGCCGGGCCTTTCCAAGGCCTAGTTGGGGAACTTGACATGAAGAAGATCCATTGGCTCGTCGGAGCCTCATTGCTGGTGCTGGGCGCGCCCGTCGCCGCGAGCGCCCAGACGGCGTCGGTCGCCACGGCGGCCGCGGCCGGTTCGGCCGAGATCGTGGTCTATGGCCGCGGCCAGGCGCGTCAGATCGAAACCCTGACGCCCAAGCAGATCGAAGCGGCCGTGCCGGGCACCAGCGCGATCAAGGTCCTGGCGACCCTGCCGGGAGTGAACTACCAGTCTTCCGACGCCTTCGGCTCCTACGAATGGGCGACCCGCATCTCGGTGCGCGGCTTCAACCAGAACCAGATGGGCTTCACCCTGGACGGGGTGCCGCTGGGCGACATGTCCTACGGCAACGACAACGGCCTGCACATCAGCCGGGCCATTTCGTCGGAAAACATCGGCAAGACCGAACTGGCGCAAGGCGCCGGCGCCCTGGGCACGGCTTCCAGCTCGAATCTGGGCGGCACCATCGAGTTCACCTCGCGCGATCCGTCGTCCCAATTCGGCATGTTGGGGTCGCTGACCTATGGCAGCTATGACACGCAGCACGAATTTGCCCGCGTTGATACGGGCGACGTGGTCGGCGGCGGTCGCGGCTATTTCAGCTTCGGCAACCAGCGCTCCAACAAGTGGAAGGGTGACGGCCGCCAGCAGCAGCAGCAATTCAACAGCAAGTGGGTGCAGCCGATCGGTCCGGTGACCGTGACCGGCTTCTTCAACTATTCCGATCGCGCCGAAAACGACTATCAGGATCTATCCCTGGGGCTAATCAAGAACTTTGGCTATAAGCTGGATAACATCAGCAACAACTGGCCGGCGGCCGTCGCCTTGGCGAATGGCTATGAAGCGCTCGTCCACGGGGCCTCGCCGTCGAGTGTCGCGTTCCCTCTGGGTCTGACACTCGCCAACACCGGTCCAGCCACCGATCCCTGGGACGCCGTCTATTTCAACGGTTCCGGCCTGCGCAAGGACGCCCTGGGCGGCTTGAAGGTCGATTGGTCGATCACCGATGACCTGACCGCCCACATCCAAGGCTATGGCCACCACAACCAAGGCCAGGGAACCTGGGATACGCCCTATACGCCGTCGCCGGGCTATACCTACGGAGACCCGAATTCGACCGGCGCGCCGATCTCAATCCGGACCACCGAGTACGACATCGCCCGCGGCGGCGTGATCGGCTCCTTGGACTACAAGATCGCTGGCCACGATATCGAAGCTGGCTTCTGGTACGAAGACAACCACTTCACCAACGCTCGGCGGTTTTATGGTCTGGACGCCAATGGCGACAATCGTAACAATCTGAACTTCCAGCAAAACCCATTCTTCACCCAATGGGTGGGCAAGTTCGACACCAAGACAACTGAGTTTCACCTACAGGATAACTGGAAGGTGACCGATGACCTGAAGATCTATGCTGGTTTCAAGTCGCTCAACGTGGACGTCACCGCCAAGCAACCGATCGGAACTCTGGCTGCAGGTGAAATCAAGAGCAACGAGAACTTCCTGCCTCAAGCCGGCGTCAACTATCGTCTTGGCGGCCTTGGCGAGGTCTTCGCCGACTATTCCAAGAACATGCGCGCCTTTGTCGGCGCCAACACGCTTGGGCCGTTTTCCGCCACCCAAGCCGGCTTCGACCTGATCAAAGGTTCACTGAAACCGGAAATTTCCCAGACCGGCGAAGTGGGCTATCGCTATCACTCTGGCCCGATCGACGGGGTGATCACCGGCTATTATGTTAAGTTCGATAACCGCCTGCTGTCCATCCCGGTCGGCCCCAGCATCGCCGGCGCTCCCAACGCTCTGGCCAATGTGGGCTCGGTGACTTCCAAGGGCGTCGAAATCGCCGGCACCTGGAAGTTTATCACCAACTGGGCGGCCAACGTCTCTTACGCCTATGACGACTCCACCTACGACAACAACGTCGTCAGCCAGGCGGGCGTGCTTGAAATGACCACCGCCGGAAAGACGGTGGTCGATGCGCCCAAGAATATCGCCAACTTCACCCTGGGCTATGACGATGGCTCGCTGTTCGGCTCGGTCGATGTCCGATACATGTCCAAGCGTTACTTCACCTATGAGAATGATCAGTCCGTGGGCAGCCAAACCCCGGTCGATCTTAGCTTCGGCTACCGTTTCCATCAGGGAACCGGCCTGCTCAAGGGCGTCGAGATCCAGGCCAACATCGTCAACCTGTTCAACCAGCGCTATGTCGCCACCGTCGGCACCAATGGCTTCGGCGCCAGCGGCGACAACCAAACCCTCCAAGCCGCGGCTCCTACCGAAGCCTTCGTCACCCTGCGCAAGCAGTTCTAGCCCTCTAGGCGGCGGTCCTTGCCAAAGGACCGCCGTCCGCGTCCTTCTACCGGGGCGCGACGATGTTCCAAGTGCGCCAGCGTTTTTGACAGGGTGATCGGGTTGGCGGGTTCAGGTCGATTTCTCATCGTCCTTATCGCGGGTCTGGCCGCGCTCGCGGGATCCGCGGGGGCGGCCGTGCGCGTGATCCATGGGCCGACGCCGATCCCGGGCGGCGACGCGCGTTCGGCCGGCGACATCACCGTGGTCAATGAGCGTCTGGCCTTTGGCCTGGCCGTGCAGTCGCCGGCGCCCTATGGCGTGCCGCGCGGCGCCCTGGTCGACCTGGCCCCGGTGGCGGACGGCAAGATTCTGCGCGACCGGGTGGTGTTCGCCGATTTCATTCCCAACAACTGGTCGGCCTGGCCCAACAGCTATCAGCGCGTCACGGTGGACAAGGACACGCCCGAAGAGGCGGTGGTGCGCAGCGAGCGCGACTGGGGCGCGGTCAAGCTGGTCACGGTCTATGAGCTGAAGTCCGGCGCCGACCAGGTCCATGTCACCGTCACCATGACCAATGACGGGCCTGCGCCGCTCAAGGACCTGCGCTCGGGCCTGACCTTGTGGCCCAATTCCGGCTATCTGTTCGCCGTGCCCGGCCTGGCCGACGTCGAGGACGGCCCCGCGGCCGGGGCCCTGTCCGACCGGGTCAGCGCCTATGACGAGGGCTGGGCGGTGACCCTGCATGCGCCCTATCTCGACCATGTGGGCTATGGCTCCAAGGACATGTACCAGAGCCACAGCCTGGCGCCGGGCGAGCGCCGCAGTTTCGAGGCCTGGCTGCAGGTCGGGACCAGCGGCGACCTGGCCCCCGTGGTGGCCGAAGAGATCGCCCGCAAACACCTGGCCTTTAGCGACCTGGCCGGCGCGGTCACCGCCGCCGACGGCAAGCCGGTCGAGGCGCCGGTGGTGGTGATCGAAAAGGCCGGCAAGCCCTATGGCTGGACCATCGGCCAGGCCGGCCGCTACCGCATCGCCCTGCCGGCCGGCGACTATGGCGTCTACGCCACCGCCAAGGGCTATTCCCAGGCGCCGGTCATCCCGGTGCATATCGCCGCCGGCGCCGCCGCCCGCCAGGACTTCGCCGCGCTGCAGCCGCCGGGCCGCATCGCCTTTTCCGTGACCCGGCAAGACAATGGCGCGCCGCTGGACGCCCGCATCAGCATCGAGGCCGGGCAGAAGCCGGTGGTGCAGTTTTTGGGCCGCAAGACCTTCTTCACCGAGCTGGACCGCAAGGGTCATGTGGACGTGACCCTGGCCCCCGGCGACTACGGCTTCAAGGTCGCCTATGCCCAAGACGTCCTAGCGGCGCCGGTGTCGGTCACCGCCAAGGTCGCGCCCGGCCAGACCCAGGCCGTCAAGGCGCCGATCGCGGTGCTGTTCGAGCCGGAGGCCGCCGGCTGGTATTCCGCCGACCTGCACCACCACGCCGACCAGGCCGAGGCGGTGACGCCACCGGCCGACCTGGCCCGCTCGCAGCTGGCCGCGGGGCTGGACCTGTTGTTCGTCAGCGACCACGATTCCACCCTCAATCACCGCGCCCTGCAGGCCATAGCCGACCGGCGGCGCATGGCCTTCATCCCGTCGGTGGAGATCTCCACCTCCTGGGCCCATTTCAACGCCTATCCGGTGCGGCTGGGCGAGCCCCTGGCCATCGACACCAGCCAGACTACCATCGACGGGGTGCTGGCCGAGGCCCGGCGGCTGGGCGCCTCGGTGGTGCAGATCAACCACCCCTTCATCCCCTATGGCTATTTCGCCAGCCTCGACGGCGGCGTCGCGCCCGGGGGCTGGAATCCCGGCTTTGATCTGGTGGAGATCAACGGCGACAACATGAAGGACGACGACAAGGTCCTGGCCAAGCTGGCCGCCTTCTGGAACCGGGGCGAGCGCTATTACCTGACCGCTGGCACCGACACCCACGACGTCTGGAACCAGCTGTCGGGCAAGGTGCGGATGTTCGCCCATGTGGATGGGCCGGTGACGGCTCGCTCCTTCGCCGCCGGGCTCAAGGCCGGCCACGCCTATGCCACCTATGGCCCGCTGATCGCGCCCGACCAGATGTTCGGCGACGATCTGAAGGTCAGGCCGGGCGCGCCGTTCAGCCTGGGCTTTGATCTGAAGGCGGTGGATGGACTGAAACAGGTGACCCTGGTCGGCGCCTCGGGCGTGGTCGCCGCCCTGGATCTGACCGCCGCCGGCCGCCAGACCCATGTCGCCTTTCCGCTCTCCGCCCAGGCCTCGACATGGTATTCCATCACCGTCGAGGACCAGGCCGGACACCGCGCCTATAGCGATCCGATCTGGGTTGAGGCGGTGGCCTATCCTGCGGCCAAGGCGCCCTGACCGGGTGCGCGGCGCCGGAGCAGACGATCAAGGTCTCCCTGAAGGAGAGACCGCAAACAGGGGGCGGGCGTGATCACAGCGGTGGGACGGTTTTTTGCGACCGGCGCGAATGCGCCCCTGTTGCTGGACGGGGCGCAGGTGGACACGCTCTACCGCCGGCATCGCTCGCGGATCATGATCGCCATCACCGTCGGCTACGCCCTGTCCTATATGTGCCGCCTGGGCCTGTCGGTGGTGAAGAAGCCCCTGATCGACGGCGGCTATTTCACGCCCGGCCAGCTGGGTTCGATCGGATCAGCCCTGTTCTACAGCTACGCCTTCGGCAAGCTGACCAACGGCTTTCTCGGCGACCACGCCAACGTCAAACGCTTCTTCGCCTTTGGGCTGATGATCTCGGCCCTGTGCAATTTCGGCATGGGCGCGGTGTCGACCTTCTGGTTCTGCGTGGCGGTGTGGGGCCTGAACGGCTGGTTCCAGAGCTTTGGCGCCCCCTCCAGCATCGTCTCCCTGAGCAATTGGTTCAGCAATCGCGAGCGCGGCACCTTTTATGGAATCTGGGGCATGTCGCACCAGGGCGGCGAGGCTCTGACCTTCTGGCTGGCCTCGGCCATGGTCGCGGCCCTGGGCTGGCGCTGGGGGTTCTGGGGGCCGGCGGTGGTCTGCACCCTGGCGGCGGTGGGCGTGTTCTTGCTGACCCAGGACCGGCCGCAGACCCTGGGCCTGCCGGCGGTGGCGACCTGGCGGCAGGACCATTGGGGGGCGTCGGGCGAGCGACACGCCGAAAGCCTGTTCGCCGTTCAGGTCTCGATCCTGAAGCGCCCGGCCCTGTGGATCGTGGCCCTGGCCAGCGCGGCCATGTATGTCACCCGCTACGCCATCAATAGCTGGGGAATCCTTTACTTGCAGGAAATTCGCGGCTTTTCCCTGCCAAACGCCGGCCTGGTGCTGACGGTGAGCATGCTGGCGGGCGTGGCCGGCACCGCCTGTTTCGGCGTCATCTCCGACAAGCTGTTCCGGTCGCACCGCCCGCCGACCAACCTGATCTATGGCCTGATCGAGCTGGGCGGGCTGTTGCTGGTGTTTTTCGGTCCGACCGGCCTTGTGCCGATGATGGTCGGCTTCATCGCCTTTGGCTTCGGCATGGGCGGGCTGATCACCTCCCTGGGCGGGCTGTTCGCCATCGATATCTGTCCCAAGCGGGCCGCCGGCGCGGCCCTGGGCACGGTGGGGGTGTTCAGCTATCTGGGCGCGGCCATGCAGGAACAGATCAGCGGCAAGCTGATCCAGCAGGGACTGCACGGCCCCCATGGCCATACCTATGACTTCAGCGCCGCCATCGCCTTCTGGGTGGGGGCGTCGGTGGTGTCGCTGGTGCTGGCCACCAGCCTGTGGCGGGTGAGGGCGGTGGATTGACCCGGCCGCATTTCCTGATCCACTCCCTTTCCCTGGCCGTCGGCGCGCTCGCGCCGCCGCGCCGCTAAAAGAGGTCGCGCGCGTGCCGGACAGCAAGATCACCACCGCCGATGACCTGGCCGACCATGTCACGCGCCACAATCTCAGCCATATCAAGGTCGGGGTGTTCGACACCGACGGGGTGATGCGCGGCAAATATATGAGCCGCGACAAGTTCCTCTCATCGCTCAAGGGCGGCTACGGCTTTTGCGACGTGGTGCTGGGCTGGGACAGCGACGACAAGCTGTACGACAACACCGCCTTCACCGGCTGGCACACCGCCTATCCCGACGCCGCCGTGAGGCTGTTGCCGCACACCACGCGGATCATGCCGCATGAGGGCGACATCCCCCTGGTGCTCAGCGAGTTCGCCGGCCCGGCCGAGGCCATCTGCCCGCGCGGGGTGCTGCGCCGGGTGCTGGACCGGGCCGACGCCCTGGGGTTTTCGGTCAAGGCGGCGGCCGAGTTCGAATTCTTCGTGTTCGACGAGACGCCGGCCAGCGTGCGCGAAAAGCACTACCAGAACCTCAGCTCGATCACCCCGGGCAATTTCGGCTATTCGATGCTGCGCAGCGGGGTCCATGCCGAGCTCTATCGCGACCTGCTGGCCTTCTGCGAACAGATGGATTGCGGCATCGAGGGCCTGCATACCGAGACCGGGCCCGGGGTGCTGGAGGCCGCGCTCGGGGTCGACGAGGCCCTGGCGGCGGCCGACAAGGCGGCCCTGTTCAAGACCATGGCCAAGGTGTTCTTCCAGCGACGCGGGATGATGGCCACCTTCATGGCCAAGTGGTCGGCGGACCTGCCGGGCTCGTCCGGCCACCTGCACAGCTCGCTTGTGGACAAGACCAGCGGCCAGGGCGTGTTTTTCGCCGAGGATCAGCCCCTGCACATGTCGCAGGCGATGCGCTGGTATGTGGGCGGCCAGCAGCGGCTGATGCCGCAGTTGCTGTCGATGATCGCCTGCACGGTCAACAGCTACAGCCGCCTGGTGCCGGGTTTCTGGGCCCCGACCTCGGCCACCTGGGGCCATGAGAACCGCACCTGTGCCCTGCGGGTGATCGGGGGTTCGGAAAAGTCGCAGCGGGTCGAGTACCGGATCGCCGCCGCCGACATCAATCCCTATATCGCCCTGGCCGCCGCCATCGGCTCGGGCCTGTGGGGGATCGAGAACAGGATCGAGCCGGACGCCGCCATCGTCGGCAACGCCTATGAACAGGCCGGCAATCCGGATCTGGCCCTGCCGCAGACCCTGTGGGACTCGGCCCAGGCCCTGCGCGCCTCCGCCGCCGCCGCCGAGCTGTTCGGCGCGGCCTTCGTCGACCACTACGCCTCCACCCGCGAGTGGGAGGAACGCCAGGCCCGCCGGGCGGTCACCGACTGGCAACTCGCCCGCTATTTCGAAATCATCTGAGAGCGTCCATGAGTGAAATCGTCTGTATCTCCCCCATCGACGGCAGCGTCGTCGATCGTCGTCCCACCGCCAGCGGCGGCGCCATCGACGCGGCCCTGACCGCCGCGCGCGCGGCTCAACGCGATTGGGCGCAAGTCCCGCTGGGCGAGCGTTGCGCTCGGGCCCTGGCCTTCCTCGACGCCATGCTGGCCATGAAGGACGAGGTGACGCCCGAACTGGCCTGGCAGATGGGCCGGCCGGTGCGGTTCGGCGGCGAGTTCGGCCCCATGACCGACCGGGTCCGGTTCATGGTCGCCCATGCCCAGGAATTCCTGGCCCCGATGGTTCCGCCGGGTCCCTCGGACGGCAAGATCCGCCGCTTCATCCAGCGCGCCCCCCTGGGCCTGGTGTTCACCATCGCGCCCTGGAACTATCCCTATCTGACCGCGGTCAATTCGATCGTCCCGGCCCTGGTGGCCGGCAATGCGGTGATCTTGAAACATGCGGCCCAGACCATATTGGTCGGCGACCGGTTCCAGACGGCCATGGACAGGGCCGGTTTCCCCAAGGGCCTGTTCCAGACCCTGGCCCTGAGCCACGAGGACACCGCGCGGATCATCGGCTCGGGCGCGGCGGACCTGGTCTGTTTCACCGGCTCGACGGCCGCGGGGCAGGTGATCGAGCGGGCGGCGGCGGGGACCTTCACCGCCATCGGCCTGGAGCTGGGCGGCAAGGACCCGGCCTATGTGCGGGCCGACGCCGACCTGGACCACGCCATCGAGAACCTGGTGGACGGCGCCTTCTATAACAGCGGCCAGTGCTGTTGCGGCATCGAGCGGATCTATGTGCATGACAGCCTGTATGAGCGCTTCGTCGAGGGCGCGGCGGCGCTCGCCAGCCGCTATGTGCTGGGCGATCCGCGCGATGCGGCGACCACGCTCGGGCCGATGGCCCAGGGCCGCCTGGCTGATATCGTCCGTGATCAGACGGCCGAGGCCCTGTCCAAGGGCGCCAAGGCCCTGATCGACACCTCCAGGTTCGCCGCCGACCCCGGCAAGGGCGCCTATCTGGCGCCGCAGGTGCTGGTGGATGTGGATCACGGCATGCGGGTGATGACCGAGGAATCCTTCGGGCCGGTGGTCGGGATCATGAAGGTCGGCGGCGACGAGGAGGCCATCACGCTGATGAACGACAGCCTCTATGGCCTGACCGCCGCTATCTGGACCAGCGACACGGACGCCGCCCAGGCGATCGGCGAGCGGGTGGAGACCGGGACGGTGTTCATGAACCGCTGCGACTATCTGGATCCGGGCCTGGCCTGGACGGGGGTCAAGGATACCGGGCGCGGCGCGACCCTGTCCAAGCTCGGCTACGACGCCCTGACCCGGCCCCGGTCCTTCCATCTGCGGTCGCTCTAGGCGGATGATGACGCCCTACCGAGCGCCCACTGAAACAGAACCCTTCCCCCATCGAGGGGGAAGGGCTTTTTCACCTTGCATATCAGGTCAGGTCTTCTGGAGTTCTTCATCGTGATCGGTAACTGGAACTATCCCACCAGCGTCAAGTTCGGCGCCGGGCGCATCGCCCAGATCGCCGCCCTGTGCCGCTCGGCTGGCCTCCAGCGGCCCCTGCTGGTCACCGACAGCGGCCTGGCGAGCAATCCCATGGTCGCCAGCACGCTCGCCCTGCTGCGGGCGGACGGCCTGGCCGCCGAGCTGTTTGCGGACATCAAGTCCAACCCCATCGGGGCCAATGTCGAGGCGGGGGTTGCAGCCTACCGCGCCGGCGGCCACGACGGCGTGATCGCCTTTGGCGGCGGCTCGGCGCTGGATGTGGGCAAGGTCATCGCCTTCATGTCCGGTCAGACCCGCCCCCTGTGGGATTTCGAGGATGTGGGCGACTGGTGGACCCGGGCCGATCCGGATGGCATCGCCCCGGTGATCGCCGTTCCCACCACCTCGGGCACCGGCTCGGAGGTCGGCCGCGCCGGGGTCATCACCGACGAGGCCACCCACACCAAGCGGATCATCTTCCACCCCAAGATGATGCCGGTGATCACCCTGTGCGATCCGGAACTGACCCTGGGCCTGCCGGCCCACCTGACCGCGGCGACGGGCATGGACGCCCTGTCCCATTGCCTGGAAGCCTATTGCGCGCCGGGCTTTCATCCGATGGCGGACGGTATCGCCGTGGAGGGCATGCGCCTGGTCAAGGAGGCCCTGCAGACGGCGACCCACAAGGGCTCCGACATCGAGGCGCGGGCCAAGATGATGGCCGCCGCGGCCATGGGCGCCACCGCCTTTCAAAAGGGCCTGGGTGGCATGCACGCCCTGGCCCACCCGATCGGGGCGGTGTTCGACACCCATCACGGCCTGACCAATGCGGTGCTGATGCCCTATGTGCTGAGCTTCAACCGCGCGGCGATCGAGACGCGGATCGACCGGCTGGCGGCCTATATGGGCATCGAGGGCGGCTTCGACGGATTCCTGGCCTGGGTGCTGGAAATGCGCGCCGACCTGGGCATTCCCCACGCCCTGGCGGCGCTGAAGGTCGATCCGACCCAGGCCGACCTGATCGCGACCATGGCCGTGGATGACCCCTCGGCCGGCGGCAATCCCATCAAGCTGGACGTGATCGCCACGCGGCGGATCTTCGATGAGGCCATGGCCGGATGAGAGGCGGATGAGGGGCCGGGCGCCGCGCGAAACCTGACACGACGAACCCATAAATCGGGCGGACTCCGCTCCCGCCCGGGAGCGGTCCACCGACCCATACCGGAGGAATGCCTTGACCGACCGCCGAACCCTGATCGCCGCCGCCGCAGCGGCCCTGACCGCCAGCGGCCTGTGGACGCCGGCCCTGGCCGAAGCGACTCTGGCCGAAGCGACTCTGGCCGGAACGACTTTAGGCAAGAAGAAGCCGGTGGTGATCGCGCACCGGGGTTGCAGCGGCGAGCGGCCGGAAGAATCCCGCCTGGCCTATGACCGGGCCATCGACCAGGGCGCCGACTTCATCGAACCGGACCTGGTGCCCACCAAGGACGGCCATCTGGTCTGCCGCCACGAGCCCGAGATCGGCGGCACCACCAATGTGGCCAGCCACCCGGAATTCGCCGACCGCAAGAAGACCCTGGTGATCGACGGGGAGAAGATCGACGGCTGGTTCACCCAGGACTTCACCCTGGCCGAGCTGAAGACCCTGCGCTGCCGCGAGCGCCTGCCGCAGCTGCGCCCCGACAGCGCCAAATATGACGGCCAGGCGCCGATCCTGACCTATCAGGAGATGGTCGATATCGCCCGGGCCGGCAGCCTGCGCACCCGCCGGACTATCGGCACCTATCCGGAGATGAAACATCCGACGTTCTTCGCGTCGATCGGCCTGCCGCTTGAGCATCGGCTGCATGAGATGTTGAAGATCAACAATCTGAACTCGCGCACCTCGCCGGTGTTCGTGCAGTGTTTCGAGATCGGGGCGCTTAAGACCTTCTCGCAACTGTCTCAGGCGCCGCGGGTGCAACTGATCGACAATGAGGGCGGCCCGGCTGACCAGCTCAAAATGACCTATGCCGAGATGGTCACGCCCGAGGGACTGAAGGCGGTGCGCGCCTATGCCGACGCCATCGGGCCCAACCAGGCCACGGTTCTGGATATGAAGGCCACGCCCAAGCCCGCCGCCACCAGCCTGGTCGCCGACGCCCATGCGGCGGGGCTGATGGTGCACAGCTGGACCGCGCGCCAGGAGAATTTCTTCCTGCCCAGGTCGCTGCAGATCGGCGACCCGGCCGCGCCCGACTTCGCCCGCCAGGCCGGCGACATCGACTACCTGCTGCGCGCGCTCTACGAGACCGGGATCGATGGGGTGTTCAGCGACTTCCCGGCGCTCAACTTCAAGGCCCGGGCCGAGGTGTTGGCGGCGCGGGGCGCGGCTTAGGTTGGCGGGCGGCCCAAGCCCCCTCCGTCACGGCGCTATCGCGCCGCGCCACCTCCCCCGTGTCGCTTCGCGAAACAGGGGAGGAGAACGCGCCATTCCTCCCCTGCGCAGCGAAGCGCAGCGGGGGAGGGGGACCACCCGAAGGGTGGTGGAGGGGGCGAACCGGCGGAAGGTCGATTCAAAAATGGAGACTCCGCCCGGTGAACCCTGACGACACCGCCGCCCCGGACGACGTCTCCACCCTGCACGCCATGGGCTATGCCCAGGAGCTGTCCCGGAACATGGGGCGGTTCTCCAATTTCGCGATCTCGTTCTCGATCATCTGCATCCTGGCGGGCGGGATCAATTCCCTGGCTCAGGCCACCAGTGGCGCGGGCGGGGCGGCGGTGGGGCTGGGCTGGCCGATCGGCGGCGGCTGCGCCCTGCTGTTCGCCCTGGCCATGGCCCAGATCGCCTCGGCCTATCCGACGGCGGGCGGGCTCTATCATTGGAGCTCGATTCTGGGCGGGCGCTTCTGGGGTTGGCTGACGGCCTGGTTCAACCTGATCGGCCTGATCACGGTGCTGGCGGCGATCAATGTCGGGACGTTCCAGTTCTTTGTCGGGGCGTTCGGACCGATGCTGGGCGTGGCGGCCGGCTACTGGCCGCAACTGGCCTTCATGGGGGTGGTCACGGGCCTGCACGCCCTGATCAATCACCTGGGGATCAGGTTGACCTCCAGGCTGACCGACCTGTCCGGCTATCTGATCTTCGCCGGCGCCCTGCTGCTGATCGGGGTGCTGCTGGCCTATGCGCCCAGCCACCACATCGAGCGGCTGTGGACCTTCGCCAACTATTCCGGCGACGCCGGGGGCGGGGTCTGGCCGAGGACCGGGTCGGTGTTCATGCTGATGATGCTTGGCCTGCTTTTGCCCTTCTACACCCTGACCGGCTATGACGCCTCGGCCCACACCGCCGAAGAGACCATCGACGCGGCGCGCAATGTGCCCAAGGGGATCATCAGCGCCGTGGTCTGGGCGTCGCTGTTCGCCTGGCTGATGTCCTGCGCCTTCGTCATCGCCATTCCGGACATGGGCGAGGCGGCCAAACAGGGCTGGAACGTGTTTTTCTGGGTGATAGACCGTCTGGTTCCCACGCCGCTGAAGCTGCTGGTCTATGGCGTCGTGTTCATCGCCCAGTTCCTGGCCGGCCTGGCCACGGTGACCTCTGTGTCGCGGATGATCTTCGCCTTCGCCCGCGACGACGGCCTGCCCGGCTCGGCCCTGTTGAAAAAGGTCAGCGCCCGGTTTCGCACGCCGGTGGCGGCGATCTGGAGCGGAGCCATTCTGGCCGTCGCCTTCACCGTCTATGCCGACGGCTATTCCACCGTGGTTTCGGTGACCTCGATCGTGCTCTACCTGTCCTACGCCATGCCCATAGGCGCGGGGCTGCTGGCCTATCGGCGGTCATGGACGCGCATGGGGCCGTGGGACATGGGACCGGCCTTCCGCATCGTCGCCGCCCTGTGCGTGGTGATCTCGCTGGGGATCTTCTATGTCGGCGTCCAGCCGCCCAACGACAAGGCGCTGATCGTGATGGCGGCCATCTTTATCATCACCCTGGCGATCTGGGTGCTGGTGGAGCGCAAGCGGTTCAAAGGTCCGCCGATCGGGGCCGAGATCGCCCGCCGGCAGTCGCAGATCGCGGCGGCCGAGGCGGAGGTCTTGGTTTAGGGTTGGGGGCAGGCCGCCCCGGCCGCCGAGGCCAGCCGCGCCTCCTTGATCGACAGGCCCAAGGTTCCCGCGGTCTGCAACACCACCGGATCTTCGATATGGGTCAGGTCCGCGCCCTTGGCGGCGAAGCAGGACAGGGGAACCGACAGGCTATGCCAAGGCTTGGCCGCATCCTGATGCAAGGCGGCGGTGACGTCGACGCCGCCCTTGCAGGGGCCGCTGCAGCCCATGGCGAGGATGACCGGCGCACTGGGCGCCTTATCCAGGCGGTAGGTGAGGACCAGGGCCTGGCCAGCCTTGGCCGCCGCCGACAGGTCCACCGTGCGGCCGCCGCCGCCGATGCGCCAGATCGCGGACTGGCCGCCGGCCCATTTGGCCTGGATGGCCGCGCCGTCGTGGACCGTGTCGAGGGTGTCGGTTGGGCTGGGTTGCTCGCGCATGGTCAGGCGCACCTCGGCCAGCTTGTCGCTGACATAGATCGACCAGGGGGCGGTGACGTGGCCGGCATGGAAGAAGGTGTTCTGGACCAGGCGATCGGCCGGGACCTTGGCGTCCTCGCTGAGGATCGGCACGCCGCCGCCCGACGCATAGCTTAGCCCATAGCCCCGCGCGAACAGCGCGCCCTGGGCCTTGCCGGCGGCGTCGAAGGTCACCGGCATGCCGGTGGCGGGCCAGGAGAAGGACAGGCGGCCCCTGAAATCGAACGGCGGCTTGCCGTCCTTGGCCTTGAACAACAGGTCGGCGACGCCCTCGCCCTCGCTGCCGGGCAGCCAGGCGGCGACGAAGGCGTCGGCGGCGTTGATCTGCGGATTGACCCACAGGGCGCGCCCGGACAGGAACACCGCCACCACCGGGATGTGCTGGCTGCGCAGCTGTTTCAGCTGGGCCAGGGCCGTCTGGTTCTGGGGTGAGAACTGCACGGTTTCGCGGTCGCCGACGAACTCGGCATAGGGGGTTTCGCCAAACACCACGATGGCGGCGTCGGGCCGGTCGGTGAAACGGCCGTCGGGGCTGAGGCTGGCCAAGCCCCCGGCCTGCTCCACCGCGGCCTTGATCCCGGCATAGATGGAGGTGGCGCCCGGCAGGTCGGCGTTGCTGTTGTGGGCGCCCTGCCAGTCGACGGTCCAGCCGCCGGCTTGCTGGCCGAGGCTGTCGGCCGCCGCCCCGACCACCAGGATGCGGCTTTTGGGGTTCAAGGGCAGGGTGTGGTTCTGGTTCTTCAGCAGGACCAGGGATTCGCGGACGGCCTGGCGGGCCAGGGCCCGATGCTCGGCGCTGCCCATGGCGCTGAAGTCGCCGGCGCCGGGACGGGCGGCGGGGGAGGGACGGTCGAACAGGCCGGCCAGGGCCTTGACCCGCAGGATCCGGCGCACGGCGTCGTCGATCCGCGCCGCCGGGATCACCCCGCGCCGGGCCTGGTCGAGGGTATTGTCATAGAGCCCTCGCCAGCTGTCGGGGGCCATCAGCATGTCGACGCCGGCGTTGAAGGCCTGGGCGCAGGAGAGCTTGGTGCAGCCGGGAATCTCCTCCTGGGCGTTCCAGTCGCCGACCACAAAGCCGTTGAAGCCCATGCGGTCCTTGAGCACGCCGGTCAGCAGGCTTTGGTTGCCGTGCATCTTGACCCCGTGCCAGCCATTATAGGAGGCCATGACGATGGTCGCCCCGGCGGCGATGGCCGGGGGATAGCCGGCGGCGTGGATGTCGCGCAGCGTCTTTTCCGAGGCGAGGTTGTCGCCCTGGTCGCGGCCGTCCAGCGTGCCGCCGTCGCCCAGGAAATGCTTGACCGACGACAGGGTGTGGCCCTGGGTCAGGAAGTCGGGCGAACCCAGATCGCCCTGCAGGCCGGAGACCATGGCCGCCGAATAGGCCGCCACCAGCTTGGGATCTTCCGAATAGCTCTCATAGCTGCGGCCCCAGCGGGTGTCGCGAACCACCGCCACGGTGGGGGCGAAGGTCCAGTCGACACCGGTCGTCGCCACCTCCTGCGCCGTCGCCCGGCCGATGCGCTTGACCAGGTCGGGATCATGCATGGCGCCCAGGGCGACATTGTGCGGGAAAATGGTGGCGCCGCGCACCTTGGCGTCGCCGTGCACCGCGTCGATGCCGAACAGGATCGGGATCGCCGGATGCGCCGCCCCGGGGCCGGCCAGCGAGGCCTTGTAGAAGGCGTCCACCAGATCCAGCCAGGGGCGCGGACCCGCGTGCAGGTCATCGCCGGGCGCGGCGTTGCCGCCGGCCAGGATCGAGCCCAGGTGATATTGGCGCGCCTGTTCGGGGGTGATCGAGGCGATGTCGGCCTGGATCATCTGGCCGACCTTCTCTTCGAGCGTCATGCTCTTGAGCAGCTGGTCGATGAATTTTTCCGTCTGCGGCCGAATCAGCAGGCCCTTGGGCCCCGCGGGCCACTGATCGGGATGCGCCACGCCGGGCGATGCAGCCGCCGCCAGGGCTGGCAGGCCCGGCGCCAGGGCCAGGCCGGCCACGGCGCAGAACAGGGCGGCTGTGCGTCGAGCGACCGGCGAACTTGATTTGGACTTTTGACGATCTACTGGCCGGACCACCGCGCGCTCTCCCAGACTATTATTGTTTATTGCGGTTTGCTTGAGCCGCATCGCTCCAGCCGGAACCGGTTACAGATGATCGAGGACGTTCGATCCAGGCTTCCCCGAGTGGCGGCCTGTGGTGGACAAGAAGCAAGAAATGGCAGCGCTGTCAATTCTGGCTGGCGCAAGCCTTCGCGGTCGCCGGGATCTGGGCGATGTGGTGCGCTATGGCATCAAGACTTTGATCCGGCGAGGAAAACTGTATCCCGGCCTAGGTTTCCGCGGTTTTCCGCAAGGTGGCGCGAGAGGGCAGGAGGCGATCCATGAACGGCAGAATCGCCGCGCCGATCACCGGAGCCGAGGCGGCGGTGCTGGCCCGGGCCACGACGGCCACGGCCGGAACGCCCTCTATCCGCCTGAGGCGCTCGTTGAGGGCGTCGGCCAGGGCGTCCACCAGGGCCGCCGGCAATCGGCCGCCGATGAACACCGCCTGCGGGTTCACCAGGCAGCTGATATTGATCATCGGATCGACCAGGACCTCGGCGGCGTCGTCGATCCAGGCTGAAACGATCGCCTGAGCCGGATCCGGCAGGCGCATCAGATCGTCCGGATCGGTGACCTTGAAGCCTCGTTCTTCCAGGCGCTCATAGAGGGCGGACAGCGATGCGACCTGCTGCAGGGTCTTGGCCGCCGAGGCTGAAGACCGCACCGGCAGGAAGCCGATTTCGCCGCTGCGCCCGTCCGCGCCGCGAAATCCTTCCCCGTCGATGACCAGGCTGCCGCCGAGGCCCCAGGTGATAAGGATATAGAAAAAGCTCGGCTTTCTCATACCCTCGCCGAACTGGAGTTCGGCCAGGGCGGCGGCGGCGGCGTCGTTTTCGGCATAGACGGGAACCGGCAGCAGCGACGAGAACAGCTGGCGCACGTCGGTGGTGTTCCAGGCGCTGTAGGTCTTGGGACGATGCGGCAGCGCCACATTGCCGAGATCGTCCGGCAAGGCGACGCCCACGCCGATCAGTTTGCCGACGTCCTGGTCAAGGCTGCTGAGCAGTTTGGGCAGGGCGGCCTTGAAGAAGCGTTTGACGTCGGCCGGCAAGGGGAAATCGATCTGCCGGCTGACCTGCTCGCGCACGCGGCCGGAGAAATCCACCAGGGCGGCGGTGATGTGGTCGCGGTCGATATTGACGCCGATGGCGTAACAGCCGTCCGGATTCACCGCCAGGGTCATGGCCGGCAGGCCGCGACTGCCTTGCAGGCGCCCGGCCTCGAGAATCAGGCCTTCATCCAGCAACCGGTTGGTGATGTTGGCGATGGAGGGCGGCGTCAGCCCGGTGATGGCCACCAGCTCCGAGCGCGCGATCGGCCCGTTGATCCGAATCGCCTGCAGGGTGACCCGCTGGTTGTGGTCTCCCGCCCGTTTCAGATTGGTGCCGGAAAGGCTGTGGCCTCGAGATTTTCTTCTTTTTTGCGTCATCCGAATCCCGAAGGGGGCTGGAAAAGACCAATGAATATCATGGTTTTTGGACTTTTACGCCAGGCGTTAGGTCGGGCTTGCCTAATGATAAAACAAATTGCATATTAAAACCCAGGTCGACCTGCCGATGCGTCGTCAGAGCCGGCCATAGTCAGGGAGAGGCGAACGTCTGGAATGGATGCTGGGAAGCGCGGCGGCTGCCGCTGGCTTTCGGTCGTGGCGTCCGTCGTTCACCAGCTGTTGTTCGGCCAGGGGAGTGAAGGCGATGATATCTCGTTGACAGCGCTGTCGGTCTTGGGCATGGTCGCGAAGGTGAAACAAATCGCGGCCCATTAAGGCCCCACAGCCAAGTAGGGAAGCGGCGCGCCGGTGCGTGTCGTGTTGGAGGTTTCGGAATGCCTAAGTGGCTCCGAACGGGAATTCTTGTATCCGTCTAAACACAGTCGAGGTTGATTTGGCCATTATAGGAGTAATGCCAAACTAGACCGTAGACGTCGTCTTGAATCTATCAAAAACTCAAAATCACCAATATACATTGGGGGGAGTCAAAGCACATGACCAGAATCGGAACCTGCTCGCGAGCCATCGCGATGGGCGGCGCATCTTTACTGGCGCTAGGCGCGTATTCGACAGCCAGCGCACAGCAATCAACGCCCGCCGCGCCCGCGGCCACTCAGAAAATCGATGAAGTCGTCGTCACGGGGTACCGCGCATCGCTGCAGTCGGCCCTGAACGCCAAGCGCCAGGCGATCCTGCCGATCGAGTCGGTGGCGCCCGAAGATATCGGCAAGATGCCGGACCAGAACGTGGCTGAATCCCTGCAACGCCTGCCCGGCATTCAGATCGACCGCTCCCAGGGTCAAGGCACCGCGGTGCTGATCGACGGCCTGCGCCAGAACCTGACCACCCTGAACGGCGATGTGTTCCTGACCGGCAAGGAATTCTATGTATCGGGCGAAGGTTCCGGCGGCGGCGCCGGCGGCAACAGCCAGTATGGGTCGCTGGAAGGCATCCCCAGCGAAGAAATCAGCGGCATCGACGTCTATAAGAACCCGCAGGCTTCAATGACCGAAGGCGGCCTCGGCGGCACGATCGACCTGAAGACCCGCGACCCGCTCGCCGCGCATGACGGCCTGTCGATCGCCGGCAACCTGCGCACCTCCTACAACGATACCTCGGGCGGGTCTTCCTATTCAGGCTGGACCCCCGTCGGCACCTTGGTCGGCGCCTACAAGTTCAATGACCGCCTGGCGATCACCGGCAGCGTCTCCTATGACGACGAAAAGACCCACACCAAGGAATTCCAGGACCAGAACCGCAATCAGTGGCTGATCACCGACTCGGTCACCAACCCCTATACGGGCGCCCTGACCGCGGCCAGCCTGGCCCACTCTGGAACCTATTATATCGAACCGCAGCTGGCCTATTTCACCGATGTCCAGGACGAGCGAAAGACCTTGGGCGCGTCGATCGGGGTCGCCTACAAGCTCAGCGACGCGATCACGACCCGGTTCAACTGGTTCTACACCAAGGAAGACGACACCAGCACCAGCTATTCCGACAAGGTCTGGTTCAACGGCCAGGGCGCGGCCTCCGGTACGGCGGCCGATCCTGGGACCTTGCTTCCGGGGCTCGATGCGGTCCAACCGAAATCGATCGACAGCAACGGCGTGGTGCAGAGCGGCGTGTTCAACGCCAATGGCGCGGAAACCGCGACCCTCTATCAGCACAATATTTCCGAGGCCAACAACTTCCAGTGGGTGACCAAATACGACAATGGCGGTCCGCTGCACGCGTCGTTGGATCTATCCTACGCCCACGCCACGTCCAACCTGCAGGCGGCCCAGGCCGATGTGGAACATGGCCTCTATGAGACCAGCAGCGGGGTGGCCACCTCGCCCGGCGCGCCAGGCTGCAACAATGGCGGCTCGACCTGCGGCGGCGACGCCAACGCCAGCCACGGCTACCAGTTCGCCTGGACCAACGGCGGCACGTCGGGCCTGCCGACCGCTCAATATCTGGCGCCGCTGGCCAATATCCTGAGCGACCCCGCCTTTACGACCTTCAAGTCGAACTGGGCCTGGGCGAACTATTCGGACGAGAAGGAGTATGCCGGCAAGGCCGACGTGTCCTATGACGTGCCCTTCCTCACCGAAGTCGACGCCAAGATCAGCGGCGGGGTGCGCTTTGGAACGCGCAATGTGGACCAGACCTTTGGCCGCTACCTGATCAACGGCACCTTGGCCAACGGCGACATCGCGGGCAATGTGGGCAACAGCGGTCCGAACGGGCCGGGCGGTCCCTTCGACTACTACCAAGATCCCGGCTACGGCACGCCCAATATTCCCTATTCCACGGCCACTTCCAATCCCAGCCTGGCCAAGGTGGTGAACAACTTCGCCGTCGGCAATATCATCGTCAAGAATACGGCGACGATGAGCGATCCCTCCACCTATCTGAACAAGATCTGGGCTGGCGCGGGCGTGCCCAACACGACCGAAGCCTTCTTCAAGGATACGCTGAGCTCGTTCAAGGTCGATGAGCGCACCACCGCCGGCTATGTGATGGCCGATCTCGGCGGCAAGAACAGCCGGTTCCACCTGAACGTCGGCCTGCGGCTGGTCGATACCAACCTGACCATCGACAACGCCAACCCGCCGGTGGCCCCCGTCGTCACCACCTATTACGGCACGGCGTCCTGGAACGGGGTCAACAGCAACGACGTGGCGGTCCAGCACAAGCGGAACTATATCGACGTGCTGCCGTCGTTCAACTTCACCCTGGATGTCACCGAGAACCAGATCGTCCGCTTCGGCGCCGCCCGGGTGGTCGCGCCTCAGGATCTGTTCTCGCTTGGGCTTGGCAATTCGTACAACTACACCCGCCAAACCGGGCAGCGCGTGAACACCAACCCGAACTCGACCTCGTTCGGATTGAAGGATGGTTTCGCCTTCGCCGGCGGGTCGTCGGGCAATCCGAATCTCGACCCCTATCGGGCGTCGCAGTTCAATATTTCGTATGAAAACTACTTCACCAAGGGCGCGCTGGTCAGCGTGGCCGGCTTCTACAAACAGGTCGACAACTTCGTCGAGCTGGAAAATATCCCGGCGACCATCCCCGATGACTTCGGCGGAACGCAGTCGAACATTTCCCAACCGGTCAATGCCGGCAAGGGCAGCATCTATGGCGTCGAGCTGGGCGGGCAATATGCGTTCGGCGACGACATCATGCCTTGGCTGAAGGGCTTCGGCATCGCCGCCAACTACACCCGCTCGGAATCCTTCTCGGACCAACCGACCGCGTTCTCGGCTCAAGGGCCGATCCCAGGCGTGGCCAAAAACGCCGTCACCGCCACCGGCTACTACGAGCGGGGCGGGTTCTCGGCCCGCCTGTCCTATTCCTGGCGCGACAAGGCCGTGAACGACTCGCTGGTGGGCTCGACCTTCGCTTTCAACGACCAGTTCGGCAATTCCAAGGTCTATCAGGTGTTTTCGGCCTCCTATGGCCAGCTCGACGGTCAGATCTCCTATGACATCACGCCCAGGATCGGCGTGGTCTTCTCGGTGCAGAACCTGACAGACGAAGTGCAGCACACCTATCTGCAGTGGCCCAACCTGCCGTTCACCTATGACGACAGCGGCCGGCGCTACTTCCTCGGCGTCAAGTTCAAGCTCTAAGGGGGCGAGTGACTGAACGGGGTGGCGGGTCAAGCTCGCCACCCCCTTTTTTGTTTCAGGGTGCGGGCGACATGGCGGAGACTAAGGGTCCCGCCGTCGACGCCAAGGGTGACGCATGAGTGACGACCAGCGCATCAGGCGCATCGCCATCGTCGGGGGCGGCACGGCCGGCTGGATGGCCGCCAGCATGCTCGCGCGCGCCTTGCCGGGAACCGGCTGCGCCATCACCGTCATCGAATCCCCCGATATCGGCACGATCGGGGTCGGCGAGGCGACCATTCCGCCGATCATCGACCTTTTGCGGTTCCTGGCCATCGACGAGGCGGATTTCGTCCGCCATACCCAGTCCACCTACAAGCTGGGCATCAAGTTCCACGACTGGCGCAAGATCGGCCACAGCTATTGGCATCCGTTCGGCGGCTTTGGCGTCCCGATCAACCGCCGGCCGTTCTTTCACGCCTGGCAGAAGGCCGCGGCCGACGGCCTGGCGCCAAGGGTCAACGACTACAGCCTGTGCGCCGCCCTGGGCGACGAGAACAGGTTCCGCTTTCCGGACGCTGTCGCGCAGGGACCGGAATCCGGCCTGCGCTACGCCCTGCATTTCGACGCCGGGCTGGTGGCCAAATATCTGCGCGCCTATGCCGAGCGGCTGGGCGTCGTGCGCCTGGAGCGGACCGTGGCCACCGCGACCCAGAGGGAGGGCGGCTTTCTGGACGAGCTGGTGTTCGGCGACGGCTCGCGGCTGCAGGCTGATCTTTTTCTCGACTGCAGCGGGTTTCGCGGCGTGCTGATCGAACAGGCGCTCAAGACCGGCTATCTCGACTGGAGCGACGTGCTGCCCTGCGATCGCGCGGTCGCGGTCCCCACCGAGCTGCCGCCGGTGCGCGCGCCCTATACCCAGTCCAGGGCTCGCACGGCCGGCTGGCAATGGCGCATTCCGCTGCAGCACCGGGTGGGCAATGGCTATGTCTATGCCAGCGCCCATATCAGCGACGACGAGGCCTGCAGCGATCTGCTGGCCACGGCCGGGCAAAAGCCCCTGGCCGACCCGCGGTTTTTGCGGTTCGTCACCGGCCGGCGCAAGCTGTTCTGGAACCGCAACTGCGTCGCCCTGGGCCTGGCCTCAGGCTTTCTCGAGCCGCTGGAATCCACCAGCATCCATCTGGTGATGAGCGGGATCTATAATCTGCTCGACCATTTTCCCGACAAGACCTTCGATCAGGCGAACATAGACTCCTATAACGATCAGCTGATCGACGAAATCGAGCACATAAGGGACTTCATCGTTCTGCATTACTGCGCTACCCAGCGCGATGACGCGCCGCTGTGGAACTATTGCCGCTCCATGACCCTGCCCGACAGCCTGAGGCGGCGGATCGCGCTCTATAGGGGCGGTGGCCGGATACCGATCAAGGCTGGGGAATTGTTCACCGATCTCAGCTGGTTCTATATCTTCGAGGGCCTGGGCGTGTCGCCGGATCGCTATGACCCCCTGATGGATGTCGTCGCCCCTGGCCAGTTTCGCGAGATCCTCACCGGCCTGGCCCGCACCACCGCCGGGGCGGCGAAGGCCGCGCCGTCTCATGACAGCTATTTCCCGCCCCGCCCGCCGGTGGGCGCTGCGATGGGAGCCTCGGCGCAATGACGCCAGCCAAGCCGTTGCTGGCCGGCGTGGAGCTGGGCGGGACCAAGTGCGTGTGCATCGTCGGCACGGGCCCGGACGATATCCGCACCCAGATCTCGGTGCCCACGGGCGATGATCCGGACGTCACGCTGCGGCGAATCGCAGAGACCCTGCGGGACCTGAGCCTGGCCATGGGATCTTTCGCGGCGCTGGGCGTGGCCTCCTTCGGCCCGGTCGACCTGACGCCGGGGTCGCCGACCTATGGCTTCATCACCTCCACGGCCAAGCCGGGCTGGCGCGACACCGATGTCGCCGGGCGGCTGGGGCGATTGTTCGACCTGCCCGCGGGCTTCGACACCGACGTCAATGGCGCGGCCCTGGCCGAGGGCTGCTGGGGCGCGGCCCAGGGCCTGTCCGATTTCGCCTATGTCACGGTCGGCACCGGGGTCGGTGTGGGCCTGGTGGTCAATGGCCGGCCGGCCCATGGCTTCAACCATGCCGAGCTTGGCCATATCCGCATCCCGCGCAAGGCCGGCGACCGCTGGGAAGGCGCCTGCCCGTTCCATGGCGATTGCGTCGAGGGCCTGGCGTCCGGCGCGGCGATCGAGCGCCGGCTGGGCTTAAGCGCCGGACGGCTGGCGGCGGACGATCCGGTCTGGGACCTGGTGGCCCATGCCCTGGGGCAGTTGCTGCACACCCTGGTCCTGGCCACGGCGCCCAGGCGGATCCTGCTGGGCGGCGGGGTGATGAACGCCCAGCCGCACATGTTCGACCGCCTGCGCCGCGAACTGCAGCTGAGCCTGAACGGCTACATAACCGCGCCCCAGATCGGCCAAGGCATAGCCGACTATGTCCGCGCGCCGGGGCTTGGCGATCTGGCCGGTCCCCTGGGCGCCCTGGCCATAGCCGCCGACGCCCTGGCGGCAGCCGGGCCTCCCGGTCCCGGCGCCTAGCCAGACCATGACCAAGACCGCCAGCGCGGGCCTGCGCATCGCCATTGTCGCCAGCCTGGCGGGACTGCTGTTCGGCTTCGACACGGCGGTCATCGCCGGGGTCACCCAGCCGCTGCGCGAGGTGTTCCAGCTGTCGCCGGCGGCCCTGGGCGTCACCGTGTCCAGCGCCCTGTGGGGCACCTTATGCGGCGCCCTGGTCATGGGCCGGCCCGGAGACCGTTTCGGCACGCGCGACACGCTGAAACTGGTCGGACTGTTCTATGTGATCTCGGCGGTGGGCTGCGCCCTGTGCTGGAGCCTGCCATCGTTCATCGTGTTTCGCTTTATCGGCGGGGTGGCCATCGGCGGCTCCTCGGTGCTGGCGCCGGTCTATATTTCCGAAATCGCCCCGGCCCGGCGGCGCGGGGCCCTGGTGGGCCTGTTCCAGGTCAATATCGTGGTCGGCATACTGGCGGCCTATCTGAGCAATTTCGCCATCGCCGAACTGGTGGGCGGCGCCGGGGCCTGGCGCTGGAAACTGCTGTCGGGCGCGGCGCCCGCGATCCTGTTCTTCGGCCTGTTGTTCACCATCCCGCAGAGCCCGCGCTGGCTGGCCGTGCGGGGGCGCCTGGCCGAGGCGGGGATCGCCCTGCGGCGCCTGGGCGTGGCCGAGCCGGAGCTTCAGCTGAGCGAGATGTCTCGCGGCGAGGCTGGCGGCCAGACTGGCGGCGAGAACGCGCGGCTGTCCTGGACGGCGCACAGGCGGCCGATCCTGCTGGCCATCAGTCTGGCCCTGTTCAACCAACTGTCCGGCATCAACGCCATCCTCTACTATCTGAACGACATTTTCCGCGCGGCGGGTTTCAGCGCGGTGTCGGCCGATGTGCAGGCGGTGGTGATCGGGGCCGCCAATCTGGCGGCGACCGTCCTGGGCCTGTCGCTGATCGACCGGCTCGGGCGC
>FSWM01000264.1_pt1 | contig 39255 bp, 32 predicted proteins | sample 1637841 | NCBI WGS metagenome assembly FSWM01 (sample SAMEA3914789, study PRJEB12502) | metagenome | biome: forest; material: soil | place: Canada | collected 2011-07-03 | depth 0.3 m | reverse complement strand
GCTGCGTTCGGCCAACTTACGCACCTCGGAGGCGACCACGGCGAAACCCCTGCCATGCTCCCCAGCCCGGGCGGCCTCCACCGCCGCGTTCAGGGCCAGCAGATCGGTCTGGCGGGCGATTTCCTGCACGATGATGATCTTGGCGGCGATGGTCTGCATGGCGTCGACGGCGCGCTTGACGGCTTCCCCGCTGGTCTCGGCGTCCTTGGACGACTGGCGGGCGATCTTCTCGGTCTGGGCGGCGTTGTCGGCGGTCTGTTTGATATTGGCCGCCATCTGCTCCATCGCGGCCGAAGCCTCCTCGGCCGCGGCCGCCTGCTCGGTGGCGCCCTCACTCATCTGCTCGGAGGTCGCAGACAGCTGCAAGCTGCCTGCCGACACATTGTCGGAAGCGGAGGAAGCGTCTGACACCACGCCTCTTAGGCGCTCGATCATCCGCTTCAGGGCTAGGCCCATGGTGTCCTTGTCCGACTGGGGCCTGGCCTCGACGGTCAGGTCCCCGTCGGCCACCTGGTCGGCCAGGGTCGCCGTGGCGCGCAGGTTCTCCACCATTCGCTTAAGGGCGAGGCCCATATTGTCCTTGTCGGATTGCGGCGCGGGCTGCACGCTCAGATCGCCCTCGGCGACCTGATTGGCCAAGGTCGCTGTGGCGCGCAGGTTCTCCACCATGTGCTTCAAGGCGATGCCCAGACTATCCTTGTCGGACAGGGGGGTGGGCTCGATGGTCAAGTCGCCCTGGGCCACGCTGTTGGCCAGGTTCGCCGTCGCGCGTAGGTTGACGGTCATGCGGTTGACCGTTTCGACCAGATCCTTGATCTCGTCGTTCGTGGTCATGGTCAGCTGTTGGCCGAGGTCGCCCAGGGCTACGGCGTTGGTCAGGCCGGCGATCCTGTTCAGCCCCCGGGAAATGGTGATCGAGATCCAGACCGCGGCGGTGGCGGCGAGAGCCAGAGACAGAACGGTCAAGCCGATCAGAAGGTTGCGGGTGGTGGCGTAGTCTTGCCCAGCCTTGGCGTTGGCCTGCTGGGCGAGCATGTGCTCGTGGTTCTTCAGATCATCGACGCTTTTGCTGATCTGATCGACGGCGGCATGCAGGTCGCCATGGGACACAGCGACAGCTTCGGCGGTCTTGCCCTGCATCCCGAAATCGCGAAGGCGCGCGTCGGCGGCCGTGAAACTGTTCCAGCTGGACCTCAGGGTCTCCCATCTGGGCTTGCCCTCGGCGGTAGCCTCGGCCTCGGTCTTGTCGAGAAGGGCTTGGAAGCTTGCGCGATGGCGCAGGGCCTCGTCATTATACTTCGCGTTTTCCGCTGCGGTCGAACTCAGCATGAGGTTCTTTTCCGCGCGGATCATGTTGAGCAGGCTCACGTTCAGGTCGCTGACCGCCTGCTCCTTCATCACCGGCCCGGAGAGGACGCCATTCAGGGTCGCATTCATCGAACCGAGGCTGGCGATGCTGAATATAGTCGCCACAGATAACAGCGTTATCATCAAACCAAAGGCTAGGCCGAGCTTGAATTTGATCGTGAAGCGCATTGTCGAGACCTGAATGAAGAAGTGTCCGCAGGCACTAGGAATTGGCGTTACAATTACGAACGGGGTCATCCCGTCGCCTCAGCCAATCTCTAGTGGCGGAGTGGCTTCACACTCAGGCATAATTCTTAAAATTATCGTCCTCGGCGTCGGGTCCGCTTCGACTCAAGTCGAGGGTGAAGCCCTGGCCCTGGCCTGTTGGGCGGTGGCGCGGTGGCTGACAGGCTTGATCATGCCGGTCCGCTGGGTCTTTGCGGCCGATTTGCTTCCCGGCGCGGGCGCCGGGGTGGGGCATTTGGCCGCAGTCCCGCGGGCCGAGATCGGTGTTGTGGACGTCGAGCCGTGGTCAGCCTCTGAAGGCTAACCCAACCCGCCAAGGCAAACATATTTCAGCGACTGATAGTCGGCCAAGCCATGGCTTGATCCTTCGCGCCCATAACCGCTCTCCTTGACCCCGCCGAAGGGCGCATATTCGCTGGATATGGCCCCTTCATTGACGCCCACCAGCCCGCTCTCCAGCCGGGAGGCCACGCGCCAGATGCGTTTCTGATCCTGAGTGCAGAAATAGGCGGCCAGGCCGAACGGGGTGTCGTTGGCCAGGGCCACGGCCTCGTCCTCGGTGGAAAAGCGAGCCAACGGCAGGACCGGGCCGAAGATCTCCTCGCACGAGGCGCGCATTTCCAGCGGCATGTCGGCCAGAACCGTCGGCTGATAGAAGGTCTCGCCGGCTGTGTGACGGGCGCCGCCCACCAGCACCCTGGCGCCCCTGGCCACGGCGTCGCCCACCAGGCGCTCGACCTTGTCCATGGCCCGGGCGTTGATCAGGGGGCCGATGTCAAAGGCTCCATCGGCGGCCGCGCCCACGCTCAGCTTGGCCACCGCCGCGGTCATGCGCTCGGCCAAGGCGTCATAGACGCCGTCCTGCACCAGGACGCGGTTGGCGGCGATACAGGCCTGGCCGGCGTTGCGGAACTTGGCCTTCATCAGGGCGTCGACGGCGATGTCGAGGTCGGCGTCGTCGAACACGATAAAGGGCGCGTCTCCGCCCAGCTCCATGGACAGGCGCTTGAGCGTATCGGCCGAGCCCTTGGCCAGCAGCTTGCCGACCGGGGTCGAGCCGGTGAAGGAGATCTTGCGCACGCGATTGTCGTCCATCCACACCTGGGAGATCTGCGGCGTGCGATCGCGGCTGGCGGGGATGATGTTGATCACGCCCGGCGGCAGGCCCGCTTCCTCGGCCAAGGCCACCAGGGCCAGGGCCGACAGGGGCGTATCCTCGGCCGGCTTGGCCACCACCGTGCAGCCGGCGGCCAGGGCCGGGCCGAACTTGCGGGCGATCATGGCCACGGGGAAGTTCCAAGGGGTGATCACGGCGGCCACGCCCACCGGCTCGCGCATCGCCAGCATCTGGCGACCGGCGACGGGGGAGGGGATGATGTCGCCGTTCTCGTGCTTGATGGCCTCGGCGAACCATTCCAGATAGCCGGCGCCATAGGCGACCTCGCCCCTGGCCTCGGCGACCGGCTTGCCCATCTCCCAGGCGATCAGCCTGGCCAGATCCTCGGTATTGGCTGTGATCAGGTCGAACCAGGCGCGCAGCAGGCTGGAACGGACCTTGGCCGTGGTCGCCCGCCAGGTCGTGAAGGCTTCGGACGCCGCGTCCACCGCCTGGCCCGCCAGCGCCGCGCCGCCATCGGTCACGCTCACGATCAGGCCGCCATCCGCGGGATTGACCACGTCGAATAGCTCGCCCGAGGGCTCGTCCAACCAGCGGCCGCCGATGAAGGCCTTGGTCTTGATCAGGTCCAGGCGCTTCAGGCCCAGGGGATTGGCGGCCAGCTGGCCAGCGCGGGCCGCGGGTTTGAGGGTCGTGGTCTGGGTCATGCCGCAGCTCCGAGCAAAGAAGGATACAGGACTGATATAGGCGCCGAACGGGTCATCCGCTGAACCGATCCTGTAGGCCGTAGCCGGCCAAGGCTCCAGCCAGATAGAGCTTGCGCAGGCCTGGCAGCGGAAACCGGGGCGGTGGCCGGCGCATGAAGCCGGGCAGGGCGGGAGTGTCCAGACCCGCCGCCAGCCGGGCCAGCTGGGCGCCGGTCTCGGTTCCCATGGACACGCCCGAGCCGTGATAGGCGCAGCCCATCAGCACGCTGGGCTCGTCCTCCAGAGCGCCGCAGTGGGGCGTCAGGTCGGCGGACAGATCGACCAGGCCGCGCCAGAAATGGGTGATCTCCGCCTCGCGCCAGGCCGGAAAGGTCTTGCGGAACTCGGCGGTCAGCCGGCGGCGGAAGGCGCCGGCCGCCGCCGTGTCGCCCCCCAGCCCGCCCCGGCCACCAAACAGGAAGCGCCGGTCGGGCAGCAGCCGGAAATAGTGCAGCAGTGCGCGGCTGTCACAGACCGCCTGGGTGGAGGTCCAGCCCTGGGCGGCCAACTCGTCCGGGGTCAGGGGGCGCGTGACAATGATATTGGACAAGACCGGCAGCACACGGCCGGCGATGCCGCGGTTCAGGGCTTCGGGTGGATAGCCGCCGGTGGCGACGATCACCTTGGCCGCCCGCACCGAGCCGGCGGCCGTCTGCAGCCGATGGGCGCCGCCCTCCCGGCTCCAGCCGGTCACGCCGCCGCCGGCGAAGATCCGCGCGCCCCGCCGCGCCGCCGCCTCGGCCAGCCCTCGCACATAGTTCAAGGGATGCAGGCCGAACCCGACCCGCTCGCGCAGACCGCCATGAAATCCCGCCGACAGGCCGCGTTCGCACAGATCCTCGGCCGAAAGCAGCTCGCGCTCATGCCCGGTGAGGGCGATGACCGCCTCGCGTTCCTTGATTTGCGCCGCGAACGCCCCCTGGCTGTGGGCGACGGTCAGTTCGCCGCCGGGCTGGGGCTCGGCCGCGATGGCCTCGTCCCGCAGCAACCCGGCCACCCGCTCCACCGCCGTCAGGGTCAGGGCCAGAAACTGTTTGGCCTCCGCCTCGCCGTAGCGATGCGCCATGGCCTCAAGGCCTAGCTTGTCGCCGCCGGGCACGCAAAACCCGCCATTACGGCCCGAGGCGCCCCAGCCGATCGGGCCAGATTCCAGCACCACAGCCTGGATCCCGTGGTCCCGCGCCAGATGCAGGGCGGCCGACAGGCCGGTGAAGCCGCCGCCGATGATCGCAACCTCGGCCTGGATATCGTCGTCCAGAGCGGGAAACGCCGCGCCCGGCCGCGCCGTGACCCGCCACAGGCTGTCGACCTCCGCCCGGTCATAGGTCTCGCCGCCATAGAGAGCCATGGGGATCAGCCGCCACCCGTAAGCGGCTTTTCCAATACGACAAATTCCAGGGCCGGCTGGCGTGGTATGCCAAAGCGCGCGTCGTCATACGGAAAGGGCCGCCGCTCCCCGGTCAGGCGATAGCCGCGGCGTTGATACCAGGCGATCAGGCTGTCGCGGATCGAAACCACCGTCATCCGCGCCCGCACTGCCCCCCGAGCGAGGGCGAAGTCTTCGGCGGCCTGCAGCATGGCGCGTCCGACCCCACCGGCCTGCAGGCCGGGCTTCACCGTCACCATGCCGATATAACCGGCGGGCGCGTCGGCCTCGCCGCTCGCCCGCTCCACCAGGGCGCAGGCCAGGATCTCGCCGTCCGCGTGCTGGCGAAGCGTCAGCAGCACCGGATCGGTGTCGGCCGTCAGGTCTCTCTGCAAATCGTCCAGGCTGGTGCGCTGACCGTCAATATAGTCCGCCTCCGTGGTCCAGCCCGCCTGGGACGATGTCCCCCGATAGGCGGAATTGACCAGGGCCACGATCGCCGGCAGGTCTTCCGGCCTGCAGGGACTGATCAACCAGTCACTCATGGGTCAGGTCTCGCAATTCCGCCCTGTCTAGGCCGCCGCCGCGCTGGCGCCGCGCAGGGCCGGCTCGGCTTCGTCCAGCGCCTTGCGGATGGTGCCGACCAGCCGGTCGATCTCGGCGTGGGTGATGATCAGGGGCGGGCTGAAGACGATGGAGTCACGCACCGCGCGGACCATCAGGCCGTGCTTGATGCACAGGTCGCGCACCATCAGCCCGGCCGGTCCTTCCTTGCCGCCAAAGCGCTTGTTGGCGCCCTTTTCCGAAACGATCTCGACACAGCCGATCAGACCCAGGGAGCGGGCCTCGCCGACCATGGGGTGCTTGGCCAGCTCCGCCAGGGCCTGGGCCAGATAGGGGCCGGTGTCGGTCTTGGTGCGCTCGACCAGGCCCTCGCGCTCGATGATCTCGATATTCTTCAGCGCCACGGCGGCGGCCACGGGGTGGCCGGAATAGGTGTAGCCGTGGACGAAGTCCTCGCTGACGCTGCGCAGGGCCTCGACGATATGGTCGGCCACGCCCACCGCCGAGATCGGCAGGTAGCCCGAGGACAGGCCCTTGGCCATGGACACCAGATCCGGCTTGATCCCGTAGTGCTGGAACCCGAACCACGAGCCCAACCGTCCAAAGCCGCAGATGACCTCGTCGCAGACCAGCAGCACGCCGTATTTGCGGCAGATCTTCTCCACCAGCGGCCAGTAGGTCTCCGGCGGAATGATCACCCCGCCGGCGCCCTGCACCGGCTCGCCGATCACCGCGGCGACCTTCTCCGGGCCCACGGCCAGGATCCGCTGTTCGATGGCGTCGGCGGCCCGCTGGGCGAAGGCGTCCGGATCCTCGCCAAAGCCCTCGCCGAACGGGTAGGGCTGCATCACGTGCTCGACACCCGGCACCCAGGGGCCACCCTGGTCGTGCATGTGCTTCATGCCGCCCAGGCTGGCGCCGGCGATGGTCGAGCCGTGATAGCCATTGACCCGGGCGATCAGGATGTTCCGCTCCGGCTGACCCTTCAACTGCCAGTAATAGCGAGCCAGGCGGATGACGGTGTCGATGGCTTCCGAGCCGGAATTGTTGAAAAACACGTGGCTCAGATTGCCGCCCATCAACTGGGAGATCTTGCTCGCCAGCAGCACGGTGGGCGGTGAGACGGTCTTGAAGAAGGTGTTGTAGTAGGGCAGCTCCATCATCTGCTCATAGGCGGCCTCGGCCAGCTCCTTACGGCCATAGCCGACCTGCACGCACCACAGGCCGGCCATGCCGTCCAACAGGCCGACGCCGTCCCCGTCATAGATGGTCGAGCCCTCGGCGCGGGTGATGATCCGGCTGCCGCCAAGCTCCTGCATCAGGCGGTGGTCCTGGTGGGCGGGCAGGTGGTGGGCGACGTCCAGGCGGCGCAGTTCGGCGATGTCGTAGTTTTTCAGGGTCATAGCGCAGTCCTTAAATCTGACGCGGCCAGCTCGCCGCGCAGGGCGCGGCCAAGCAGGCGGAAAAAGCCTTGGGAATCGGGATTGGCGGCGACCTGCCATTCCGGGTGCCACTGCACGGCCAGAACCGGCGCGCCATTGACCTGCGCCGAGACCGCCTCGATCACCCCGTCGGGGGCGCGGGCCTCGACGCTGAGGCCGGAACCCAGCTTGCCGATGCCTTGATAGTGCACGGAATTGACCGTCAACCGGTCGCGCCCAAGGCCTCGGGCCAGTACGCCCCCCGGGGTCAGGTCGACATCGTGCTCGTGAGCGAACATGGCCTCGAAACCCACATCGGTGGGCGCGTGGTGGGCGATCAGCTCCGGATTGGCGCTGGTGTCCCGCCGCAGCGCTCCGCCAAAGGCGACATTGATCTCCTGCAGGCCGCGGCAGACGCCGAACACCGGCTTGCCCAGCTCGAGCATGGCCGAGACCAGGTCCAGGGTCATGCCGTCGCGCCCCGGATCGAACGGCCCGACCGAATCCAGGGCCCCGTCCTGGCCGTAGAGGCGCGGCTCCAGGTTCGAGGCGCTACCGGTGAGCAGCAGCCCGTCCAGCCGTGGGGCGACTTCACGCGCGCTCATCAGGTCGGGCAGGGCCGGCACCAGCAGGGCGGCGGCGTCGCCATAGGTCATGGCCGCGACCACATAGCGGTTCATCACCGCCTGGGCCGGCTCGACGCCCACTGTCCGCGTGCAGCAGGCCACGCCCAGGATGGGACGGGTCTTGGTCATGACAGCAGCACGGCCGGCGAGCAGGCGTGCCAGGCCAGCCAGACCGTCTCGTCCCAGGTGAAATCCTCCTGGTCCTGGCGGGTCAGATTGGTGCGCAAGGCCTTGATTCGCCGGCCATTCTCCAACTCGACCTCATAGACGGATTCACTGCCGAGATAAGAGATTTGGCGGATGGTCCCGGCCGCCACATTGGCGCCTTCGCGGGCGTCCTCCAGCAGGGGGGCGGCTTGGCCGTTGACCCGCTTGTGCAGCTCGATCTTCTCTGGCCTCAGGGCGACCCACAGCGTCGTGTCTTGGGCGCCGGTGATGCCGTGGTCGAGGAAGATGGGCGCGGGCAGTTCCGGACTGTCGATGATGGCGTGATCGTGCGCATCCACCGTCAGCCGGCCCTCGAACATGTTCACCGAGCCAATGAAGTCGGCCACGAAACGGGAATTGGGATATTCGTAGAGGTCGCTCGGCGTGGCCACCTGCTGCAGCAGGCCCCGGTTCATCACCGCGCACCGTGACGCCATGGCCAGGGCCTCGTCCTGGTCGTGGGTGACGATCAGAAAGGTGATCCCGACCTTTTCCTGCAGGATGGCCAGTTCCGATCGCATGGCCTCGCGCAGCTTGGCGTCGAGCGCCGACAGGGGCTCGTCCAGCAGCAGCACCCGCGGACGCTTGACCAGGGCGCGGGCAAGGGCGACGCGCTGGCGCTGGCCGCCGCTCATCTGGTCCGGCTTGCGCGGGCCAAAGCCGTCGAGCTTGACCAGGGCCAGGGCTTCCTCGACCCGGCGGGCGCGCTCGGCCGCCGGCACTCCATCGACCATCAGGCCATAGCCGACATTGTCGGCCACGCTCATATGCGGAAACACGGCATAGGATTGGAACACCATGTTCACCGGCCGCTTGTTGGGCGGAACGCGGCTGATGTCCTCGCCGTCGATCAGGATCCGCCCCTCGGTGGGCGTCTCGAACCCGGCCAGCATGCGCAACAGGGTGGTCTTGCCACAGCCGGAGGGACCCAGCAGGGCGAAGAATTCGCCCTCCTCGATCGACAGGCTGACATTGTCCACCGCCACCATCTTGCCGAAGCGCTTGGTGACGTTCTCGAAGCGGATGATGGTCTTGCGTTCGGTCATGTTGGGGATCAGCCGCCGGCGACGTCGCTCGCCACATCGGTTCCCTGCAGGCGCAGGGCGATCGCGGTCAGGGCGACGGTGATGACAATGAGAAGGGTGGAGGCCGCATTGACCTCGGGCGTCACCGAGAAGCGGACCATGGAATAGACCTTGACCGGGAAGGTGGTGGTGTCCGGCCCCGAGGTGAAGAAGGTGATCACGAAATCGTCCAGGCTGAGGGTGAAGGCCAGCAGCCCCCCCGCCAGCAGGCCCGGGCGCATGTGCGGCGCCAGGATGTCCCTGAAGATGCGCCATTCGCTGGCGCCCAGGTCCTTGGCCGCCTCTTCGAGTTCGCGATTGAAAGAGGCCAGCCGAGCGCGGATGACGATGGCGACGAAACTGAACGAAAACGAGATATGTGAGATGATGATGGCGCCCAGGTTGAACGGCCAGGGCAGTTCGGTAGGCCAGGGCATGACCTGGGTGAAAAAGACCAGCATGGCCACGCCCATGCAGATCTCGGGCACCACGATCGGCAGGGCCAGGCCACCTTCCAGGGCCGGCTTCAGGGGGAAGCGGAAACGCCACAGGACGATGGCGGTCAGGGCGCCCAGTATGACGCTCATCACCGTGGACACCGCGGCGATGGTCAGAGAATTGCCGAAGGCCGTCAGAAGGTCGGTGTCGTGGAAGACCTGGACATAATAGTCCAGGGTGAAGCCGCGCCAGACGATGTTGCGGCGGCTGTTGTTGAAGCTGAACGCCATCAGGGTGATCAGCGGCGCATAGAGAAAGATACAGACCCCGATCAGCCAGGCTCGGATGGGCCAGCGACGCAGATATTCCAGGGGGCCTGGCGGTGATTTGGCGATTTTCCGGGTCATGGCTCGGCCCGCTTGCGGTTGCGCGAAACGATCGCCTGCACGGCGATGGCGATGAAGGTCATGTACATCAGCAGGAATGACAGGGCCGAGCCGAACGGCCAGTTGTTGGCGGTCTTGAATTGCCGCTCGATGACGTTGGCGATCATCATGCTTTCCGGGCCGCCGAGAAGGTCCGGCGTCAGATAGGCCCCGATGGAGGGGATCAGGGTGACGATGATCCCCGAGATGATTCCCGGCGTGGCCAGCGGTACGACTACGCGGCCGAAGGTTGTGAAGTGACCGGCCCCCAGATCCAGGCTGGCTTCCAGCAGCGACCTGTCGAGCCTGTCCAGGGCGGCGTAGAGCGGCAGCACCATGAACGGCAGCTGGACATAGACCAGGCCGAACACCACGGCGAAATTGTTGTGCAGCAGCTCCAGCGGCACGAACCGGTGCAGCGGGTGGCCGGCGAGGGCGGTGAGATGGCTGAGCGTGTTCCAAAGGAAGGCGAGGGTGAAATTGATATAGCCCTCGGTCCGCAAAACCGCCATCAGGGCGTAGGTGCGGATCAGAAGATTGGTCCAGAACGGCAGCATGATCAGCAGCAGCAGCCAGGCCTTGGTCTTCTCGGAGGCGAAGGTGATGGCGATGGCCACTGGAAAGCCGACGATCAGGCACAGGGCGGTGGTCAGGGCCGCGAACCAGAACGATTTGAGAATGATCCCGAGATAGAGCGGGGTGATGGCGTGGGCGTAGTTGGAGAAGGTGCCGTTGATGGTGATGTCGACGAGATTCTTGTTCTCGCCGAAGCTATAGGCCCAGATGATCGCCAGCGGGACCAGGAAGAACACCAGCAGCCACAGCACCGGCGGGCTGGCCATGACCGCGAACACCCGCTTGGCGCGTTTCCAGTCTTCATCCATGGCGCAGCTCCACTACGCCGCCATCGCAGCGCCTGTCGCCGGCATGAAGCCAGCGATAACGGGCAGGGGGAACGCTCTGAAGCCTCATGACGCAAAAATCCGCGTCAGGGTCTCATCGAACAGGCGCGAGCGGGTCAGGCCCTCGAACTCCGAGGTCTCGCAACGCGCCATGGCCTCCGCCGGCGGAAAGATCGCCTTGTTGTCGCGGTAGCTGTCCGGCATCAGCGCCAGGGCGGCGGCGTTGGGCGTCGGATATTTGATGGTCTTGTAGACTTCCGCGCCGTTCTTGCCGTCGAGCAGGAAGTTGATGAACTGGTGGGCGTTGTCCGGCCGCGGCGCGCCCTTGGGGATGCACAAGCAGTCCGAGTTGATGATGCTGCCCTCTTTAGGCACCACGAAGTCAAGATCGGGGTCCTCGGCCATCACCTGGGCGATGTCGCCGTTATATTCCATGACGATATCGATATCGCCGGACAGCAACAGGTCCTGGCCTTCGTCATTATGAAAGATTTTGATATTGGGCTTCTGCTTGATGTACATCCGCGCGATCTGATCGACCAGTTCGGGCGTCAGACCTCGGATCGAGTGGCCCAGATACTTGGCGCCCAGGCGGATCAGGTCGTCGGCTTCGGAAAACAGGCCGATCCGGCCTTTGTAACGATCCGAATCCATCAGCCACTTCCAGCTGTCCGGCACGCCCTGCATCTTTGACTTGCGATAGCCTATGCCCAGCACCAGCCAGGTATAGGGCATGGAATAGTGCCGGCCGGGGTCGAAGGGCGGGTTCTGAAAGGCGGGCAGCAGGTTGCGGCGATTAGGGATCTTGTCCAGGTCCAGCGGCATCAGCATGTCCGAGATCTTCATGCGCGTGACGAACTCGTTGGTCGGCACGATCACGTCGAAGCCCGGATTTCCCGCCTTGAGCTTGGAGAACAGCTCGTCATTGGTGGCGAACAGGCTCATGTTCACCGTGACGCCAGTGGCGGCCTTGAAGTCGGCCAGGGTGGTCTTTCCGGTATAGGTGTCCCAGTTATAGAGGTTGAGCCGCTGTTCCTCACCATTTTTGCCGATCGGATACTTGCTCGCGCAGCCCTCCAGCCCGCCAAAACTGATCCCCGCCGCCGCCACGCCGAGGCCGGCCAGCAGGGAGCGCCGCGAAGGGGAGAGGCGTCTGGTCATGCTGTGCGACGAACTCCGTCCGGGCCGTTTTGAACCGACTCGCCGCCTCCCACCGCCATCTCCGGCCCTGGGCCGGGGGTGTGGCTGGGTGCGGGTTGCAATGTCCTCATGTCGCGTCTGCCCATGGCGCCTTCAGACCGTCTTCAGATACCAGTCGTAGTCCAGCGGCTGGACCTCGGAGAAGAAGCGGTCCTGTTCGATCCGTTTGACCTTGCAGAACATGTCCACGAACCGCTCGCCCAGATAGTCGCGCAGCACCGCCGAGCGGTCGAAGCCGTCGATGGCGGCATACCAATGCGCCGGCAGGCGCAGATCCATCTTGGCCGCGGCCTCATAGCCGTCGCCCACCACCGGCGGGCCGGGATCGATCTTGTTGGTCAGGCCATGGTGAACGCCGGCCAACAGGGCGGCCAGGGCCAGGTAGGGATTGGCGTCGGCGCCGGCGACCCGGTGCTCGATATGCCGTCCCTTGGGCGGCCCCGCCGGCACGCGCAGCGACACCGTGCGATTGTTCACCCCCCAGGTCGGCGCCACCGGCGCATAGGAATTGGCGCGGAAGCGGCGGAAGGAATTGGCGTTGGGGGCGAAAATGGCCATGCCGTCGCCCAGGGTCTGTTTCATGCCGCCAACGGCGTGGCGCAGGGGAGGCTCGCCGGCGGGATCCTCGCTGGCGAAGATGTTGTTTCCCTCGGCGTCGTTGACGCTCACATGCAGGTGCAGGCCGCTGCCGGCGCGATCGGTGAACGGCTTGGCCATGAAGGTGGCCTCCATGCCGTTGCGCACCGCGACCCCCTTGGCGATGCGCTTGTACATCAGGGCCTCGTCGGCCGCGCGCAGGGCGTCGGGGCCGTGCTTCAGGGTCAGTTCGACCTGGCCGGGGGCGTATTCGGAAATGGCGCCTTCCAGCGGAACGCCCTGGATGTCGGCGCAACCCCACAGGTCGCGGAAGAAATCGGCGAAGTCCTCGATCTCGCGCAGGCCATAGACCCCATGCTGGCGCGGCCGCTCGCCGGTGCCGGGCGCGGCGGCCAATTCGAGGCCGCCCTCGGGGGTGCGCATGGGATCGACCAGATAATATTCCAGCTCGCAGGCCACCACCGGGGTCAGACCGTCATCGGCGAAGCGCTGCAGCACCCGGCGCAACACGTGGCGCGGGTCCAGATCGTTGGGCGTTCCGTCCAGTTCGTACAGCGAGGTGATGACCTGGGCCACGTCGTCGCCGAGCCATGGCGCGCGCACCAGCGTGCCCGGCGCCGGCTTGGCCAGCCGGTCTGCGTCGCCGTCGGCCCAGACCAGGCCGGTGTCTTCGCAGTCCTGGCCGGTGACATCGCAGACCAGGATCGAGCCGGGCAGGAAGCGGCCATAGTCATAGACCGCCATGATCTCGTGCCGGCGCAGGCGCTTGCCGCGCGGCACCCCGGACAGGGCGGTGAAGATCACCTCAAAGAACTGCACGTCCGGATTGGCGTCCAGAAAGGCGCGGGCTTCGGCGGGATCGGCGATGGGGTTGGCGAGGGCGGTCAATGGGTTACCTGATGGTGGTCGACAGGACTCTGAGATCGGCGGATTTGTGCGGCGAGCGCAAGCGGCGATCCCGGCCACGGCCAAATTGTTCAAAGCCGCCGGACGGCGGGGCGATAGTTCGTGGCATGGCCGACCCCAAAATCTGTGATCACTTGTTGGCGGAAAGCGGGCGCCTGTCAAGACGATGATGCCGACCAACCGCGGCCACGCCGGACACTCATAGGACGCGGCCGGAAAACAAGGCGTCGTTCCCTGGGGAATCGGCATGAATTTAGTCAAATTGATTTTTGCCGCCTCCGCCCGGCTTTTGGATCGCTGCAAAAGGATCAGGGGCGCCTGCAGGCCTCATCTGTGATCACGAACTGGCGGAGCCCATCTGGCCGGCTTGACATCGCGGCGGGCGATGGTCATCTATACTTGCGATTGGTTCTCAATAGCAGACTATAGAGTTAATCTATTCAATAATAAAATTCTATCAATTGGACCATCGGCGTTGCGCGGGCCTATAAGGCTGTCGCCATACCTAGCGCCGTCGGAGTTCCTTCCAGGCGGCGCAAACCTGGGAGACGACGATGACCCTCGCCACTAGCAAGACCCTGGACAATCTCAAGGCGGCTTTCGCCGGCGAAAGCCAGGCCAATCGCCGCTACCTCTATTTCGCGCAGAAGGCCGATATTGAAGGTTTCAACGACGTCGCCGCCGTGTTCCGCTCCACCGCCGAAGGTGAAACCGGCCACGCCCACGGCCACCTGGAATTCATGGAAGTCGTCGGCGACCCGGCCACCGGCCTGCCGATCGGCCCCACCGATTCCAATCTCAAGGCCGCCATCGCCGGCGAAACTCACGAATATACCGACATGTATCCGGGCATGTCCCGCACCGCCCGCGACGAAGGCTTCGATGAGATCGCCGATTGGTTCGAAACCCTCGCCAAGGCCGAAAAATCCCATGCCGGTCGCTTCCAGCGCGCGCTCGACGCGCTCTAGGTCCTTCACCTGACCCCCGGGCTACCGGGAACCCTCCCCCCCAACGATGGGGGAAGGGCAGGGTCAGGGTGTTCACGCCGGCGCCGGGGAGAATCTCAGGCGCCGGTGGTCGCGCCCCTAGCCCACCCTTCCCATTGAGGGGGAGGGCTCTATCTCCAGCTTCCTAAAGCCCCAGCGAGTCCATGGCCGATATCGACAACACCGCCGCCCGCGAGGGCAGCCTGGATGCTCCGTTTCGCCATCCGCTGAACTGGCGCGACGACAGCTTCTACGACCTGACGGCCATCGAAACCGAGATGGAGCGGGTGTTCGACATTTGTCACACCTGCCGGCGCTGCTTCAATCTGTGCGAAAGCTTCCCGATCCTGTTCGATATGGTCGACGAGAGCGCGACGGGCGAATTGGATGCGGTGCCCAAGTCGGACTATGTCAAGGTCGCCGACGCCTGCACGCTTTGCGACATGTGTTTCATGACCAAATGTCCGTACGTGCCGCCCCATCCCTTCGATGTGGACTTTCCCCATCTGATCCTGCGTCACAGGGCGGCCAAGCGCCGGGCCGAGGGTGGCGATTTCGTGCGTGAGCAGCTGGGTGAAACCGACCGCAATGGCAAGTTGGCCAAGCCGGTGGCGGGCCTGGCCAACTGGGCCACCGCCCAGTCCAACACGCCGGTGCGGAAGGTCATGGAGGCGGTCGCCGGTATCGACGCCCAGGCCGAGTTGCCCAAATATCATTCCAGAACGGCCACAGACCGGCTCAAGACGCCGCTGGCGCCTGATCCGGCCGGGCCAGCCTTCGGCCAGCGTAAGGCGGCGCTCTACGCCACCTGTTTCGTCGACTACAACGCCCCGGACACGGCTGTCGCCGCCGCCCAGGTGCTGGCGCGGCAGGGCGTCGAGGCCAAGCTGGTCTATCCGGAATGCTGCGGCATGCCCCAGCTGGAGGCGGGCGATCTGGCCGATGTGGCCAAGCGCGCCGAGCGCATCGCGGCGACCTTCGCCCCCTTGATCGACGACGGCTATGAGATCGTCGCCCTGACCGCCAGCTGCGGCCTGATGATGAAGTTCGAGTGGCCGCTGCTGCTGCCTGAGAGCGAGCCGATCAAGCGCCTGGCCGCCGCCACCCGCGACATCAGCCAGTATGTGGTCGAGCTGTCCAAGACCTTCGGCCTGGCGCCTGGCCTGGCGCCGATCCCCGGCGGGGTGGTGGTCCATCACGCCTGCCACGCCCGGGCTCAGAACATGGGCGCCAAATCAGCCGAGATGCTGCGCCTGATCCCCGACACCAAGATCGACCTGGTCGAGCGCTGCTCTGGCCATGGCGGCACCTTTGGCGTCATGAAGGAAACCCGGGGCATGGCGGTCAAGGTCGGCAAGCCGGCCGCCCGCCAGGTGGCGCAGAAAGCCGACGAGACCCTGTGTTCGGATTGCCCCCTGGCCCGCAAGCATCTGGGCCAGTTGCTGATCGCCGAACTGCCTGCCGGCGCCGCCCAGCCCGTCCAGGCCCACCCGATCGAAATCCTCGCCCGCGCCTATGGCGCCGCCTGATGGAGCCCTCCGCCATGCCCGTCGCCACTCGCCAGATCACCGCCCAGGACCTGTTGCCAGACGCCGAGTTCGCCAAGGTTCGCCGCGAGCGCCGCGTCGCCTTGCTGCCGATCAAGCGCCTGCGCCGCATCGACCTGGGGCCGGTCTGCAGCTTCTATTTCGAGACCTACGAGACCATGCTGTTCCAGATCCAGGAAATGCTGCTGGTCGAAAAGGGCGGCGCCGCCCAGGTCGCCGACGAACTGGCCGCCTATAACCCCCTGATCCCGCAGGGCTCGGAACTGGTGGCCACCATCATGTTCGAGATCGAGGACGAGGTGCGCCGCGCCGCGCTCCTGGCCCGTCTCGGCGGCGCCGAAGACCATTTCTTCGTCCAGATCGGCGCCGACCGCATCGCCGGCGTCCCGGAAGGCGACATCGAACGCACGCGTGAGGACGGCAAGACCTCCTCGGTCCACTTCCTGCACTTCTCTCTGACCGAAACCCAAAAGGCTGTGTTCCGCGACCCGACCACCGCCATCATGATCGGCTGCGACCACGAAAACTACGCCCACCTGGCCATGCTCAGCCCGGCGACCCGAGCGGAGCTGAGCAAGGATTTCGGGTAAGCAGCTTAGCGCGCGCGTTACGCCTTCTGAGGTAAATTCCGACCAAATAGGGCGAACAGCCGCTCCCAGTGCCGCTCCGCCGCCGCCCGGTCATAGGCGGGGCGCTGCGGGAACGCGAAACCGTGTTCAACACCGGCATAGAGTTCGACCTCGGCCTTGACGCCGCCGTCGCTCAGGGACTGCTTCAGTGGCTCCAGCATATCGAGCGGCGCGTAGTGGTCGGTCTCGGCCCATCCCACATAGATCTCGGCCTTGCCTTGGCGCGCCGCTAGGTGCGGGCTGTCGGGCCGGTCGGTGAGCAGGCGGACGCCATAGATCGAGGCCGCCGCGGCCACGCGTCCCGGATGGCGGGCGACGGCGCTGATGGCGTGCTGGCCGCTCATGCAATAGCCGACACAGCCGATCGGACCTTTGGAGGCCGCCTCGTCCTTGTCGGCGAAGGCGATCAGGGCGTCGGTGTCGTCCTGGACCATGGCGATGGTCAGGGTGGCCATCAGCGTCATCATTTTTTCCCGAACGGCCGCCCCCGCTTCGCCGACGAAGTCGCCCAACTCCTCCACATTCTCGCGGTAGTAGAGGTTGGGCAGCATGACATAGTAGCCTACGCTCGCCAGCCGGCGGACCATGTCCCGCAACTCTTCCCGGACGCCCGGCGCATCCATGTAAAAGATGATGACAGGGTGAGGCCCCAGGCGCTCCGGATGGGAGATGAAGGTGCTCATCCGCCCGTCGGCCGTCGCGATCTCGATCTGCCGTTCGATCATTGAATCCTCCCATCTGTCCCGGCCGCCTTGGCCGATGGTTCGGCCGTACCGTTCTTGCGACTGTATGGGTCCAAACCGGCGCAGGTCCACGACTTCCACGGCGGAGCCGCAAGACTCGCCTTGGCTCTTGGCGCATCAATTGCAATCCTAACGCCGCGCTTCCGATCCGATCCTGCGAGACCCGCCATGACCTCCACCGACGTGGCTGCCGACCCCGCCAAAGCCCCACGCCCCGCCGGGGCCAATCGGGCTTGGTTGCGGGCGCTGGAAATGACCGCACGATTGACCAAGACCCCCGAACGCCTGCTGTCCAGTGTCATCGACGAATGGGCCGAGAGCCAACCGGACCGGCCGGCGCTGTTGTCCGACGCCGAAACCCTGACCTATGACGCCCTGAGCCGCCGGGCGCGGCGCTATGCGCGCTGGGCCTTGGCCCAGGGTCTGGCCAAGGGCGAGGTGGTGGCCCTGATGGCGCCCAACAGCCCCGACTACATGGCCGTCTGGCTGGGCGTCACCAGCATCGGCGGCGTGGTCGCCCTGCTCAACACCAACCTGCGCGGCGCGGCCCTCGGCCACTGCATGGCTGTCGCCGAACCCAAATACCTGATCTTGGCCCCCGATTTCAGCGATTGCGCGGCTGTCGCGCCGCAAGGCGTCCAGGTCTGGCTGAAGGACGAGGGCGGTCTGGGCCCCGCCCTGGACGGCCTGTCCGACGCGCCCCTGACCGAGTCCGAACGGCGCGGGACCTGCCTGAGCGACCCGGCGCTCCTGATCTACACCTCCGGCACCACTGGCCTGCCCAAGGCGGCGCGGGTCAGCCATCACCGGGTGATGAGTTGGAGCGGCTGGTTCGCCGGCATGCTGGATGCGACGCCCGAGGACCGGCTCTATGACTGCCTGCCCATGTACCACAGCGTCGGCGGGGTGGTGGCCACCGGGGCGTTGCTGATCAAGGGCGGCTCGGTCGTGGTGCGCGAGAAATTCTCCGCCGGCCGCTTCTGGGACGAGGTGGCGCGCTGGGACTGCACCCTGTTTCAATATATCGGCGAGCTGTGCCGCTACCTGCTGGCCGCCCCGCCGTCACCGACCGAGCGCAGCCACCGCCTGCGCATGATCTGCGGCAATGGCCTGCGGCCCGAGGTGTGGCGCCCGTTTCAGGAACGCTTCGCCATCCCGCGCATCCTGGAATTCTACGCCGCCACTGAAGGCAATTTCTCGCTCTACAATGTCGAGGGCGAGCCGGGGGCCATAGGCCGCATTCCCAGCTTCATGGCCCACCGCTTTCCCGCCGCCATTGTCCGCTTCGACCTCGCCGCCGGTATCCCGGCTCGCGGCGAGGACGGCTTTTGCCAGCGCTGCGATCCTGGCGAGCCCGGCGAAGTCATCGGCCGCCTGGCCACGGGCGGCGATCCCGCCCATCGCTTCGAGGGCTATACCAGCCGCGCGGAAAGCGAAAAGAAAGTGCTGCGCGATGTCTTCGAAGCCGGCGACGCCTGGCTGCGCACCGGCGACCTGATGCGGATCGACGATCGCGGCTTCTATTATTTCGTCGACCGCATCGGCGACACCTTCCGCTGGAAGGGCGAGAATGTCGCGACCACAGAGGTGGCCGAGGCCCTCTCCGTCTATCCCGGCGTCGCCGAGGCCAGTGTCTATGGCGTCGCGGTTCCCGGCGCGGACGGCAAGGCCGGCATGGCCGCCCTGGTGGTCGCCCAGGGCTTTGACCTGACCGGCCTGCGCCGGCATCTGGCCGAACGCCTGCCCGCCTATGCCCAGCCGGTGTTTCTGCGCCTGGCCAAGGACCTGGCCGTGACTGAAACCTTCAAGCAGAAGAAGGCCGAGCTGGCGCGCGAAGGGTTCGATCCGGCGATGATCGGCGATCCGCTCTACGCCGCCCTGCCGGCCGAGGAAGGCTATGCGCCGATCGACGGCGACCTGTTCAGCCGGATCGGCGACGGGCGCGTGCGCCTTTAGTCTTCGTTTGTCCGGTCTTCAATTTCACGCGCCAAACGCGGCCCGTACCTGGGCCCCAATCATCCTGGCCGCCTCGCGCGCATAGGGTATGGGACGGGGCAGGGCGTAGAAATAGTGGATCATGCCGGCGTGGTCGGTGTGCTGGGTCGGCACGCCGGCCTCCTGCAATCGGCGGGCATAGGCCTCGCCCTCGTCGCGGAACGGATCGAACTGGGCTGTGTGGATCAGGGCGGGCGGCAGGCCGCTCAGGTCCTCCGCCAGCAGAGGCGACAGGCGCGGGTCGGCGGGATCGACTCCCGGCGGCACATAGCGGGCGACATCGGCGGCCATGGTCGCGCTGTCGAGGAAATAGCCTTCGGCCAGGTCCCGGCGCGAGGCGCTTTCCCGCGCGATGTCGAGAATGGGGCAGACCAGCAGCTGCAAGGCCAGGCGCGGGCCGCCCCGCTCCAAAAGGATCTTGGCCGCTGCGGCGGCGATCCCCGCGCCGGCCGAGTCGCCGGCCACGCCCAGGCGCGCCGGATCGATCCCCAGGGCGCCGGCCTGTTCGAGGGTCCATCCGATCGCGACCAGGGCGTCGTCCAGCCCGGCCGGAAACGGGTGCTCCGGCGCCAGACGATAGTCGAGCGCCAGCACCGCGCAGCCCGCCGCGCTCGCCAGCCGTCTGCAGACCCCGTCATGCGTGCGCAGACTGCCGGCGCCCCAGCCGCCGCCGTGCAGATAGATCAGCGCCGGCAGTGGCTCCGGCCGGTCGTCCGGCCGATAGAGCCGTGCCGCGATCTCGTCCGCCGCGCTGGGAATGGCCAGGTCGCGAGTCAGGACGCCGGGCTCGATGTCGCCCTCACCCAGGTCGCAGAGCGTCTCCATGCCCCGCCGCCGCTCGGCCACGTCACCGGGCGAGGTGGGCCCCGACAGGGCGAGCATCCTCAGAAAGCGTTGGGCGTGGCGGTCGAGGGACATGGCGAGATCTTACACCGAGCTTTTCGCCTGACGACAGCCCAGCTTTTCGTATCAGCCGCCTGGCCATTGACCGCCCGGCGAGCGTGCCGTCAGTCGAGTCGGGCGCCGAACCGCTCGCGAAACACGCTCTGTCCCTTGGGCGTGATGGCCACGGCGCGGACGCCCTCCAGCCGGCGCACCCACCCCTGATCCAGGCAGTGAGCGCACAGGGCCGCGCCAAGCACACCGGCCAGATGCGCGCGCCGCTCGCTCCAGTCGAGGCAGGGGCGGCAGACGGCCCGGGCTGAGCGTTTGCCGTCTCGGCCGGCGAGGGGCTTGGTGTCTAGTCCGATCTGGGCCAGGAACGTCAGGCCGGCGCCCGTCATCCGTCCAGCGTCGCCTTCCAACTCGACGAAGCCCCGCGCGATCATGGCGTCGGCGATGGCCACCCCAAGCTGGCCGGCCAAGTGGTCGTAGCAGGTGCGGGCGGCGCGCATCGCCATGTCCCGCGGCCCCACCGACAGCCTGCCCTGAGGCGGCGCCAGGTCGGACGCGACCTGCATGATGCTCTCCATCATCCGCGCCACTCTGGGCGAAGCCAGCCGGTGGTAGTGATGGCGGCCCTGTTTCTCCGCGGCCAACAGGCCGGCGGTGGTCATGCGGGCAAGATGGCCGCTGGCCGTCTGCGGCGCGACGCCCGCCACATGCGCCAGTTCGGTGGCGGTGAGCGCCCGCCCGTCCATCAGGGCCTGCAGCATGGCCGCCCGCCCAGGATCTCCGGCCAAGGCGGCGATCTGTGCGAACTGCGCGGTGCTGGCCATGGCGTCCGTCTCTCCGTGGAGGGCGGACCCTATATCAGATCGCACCGCCATGCTTCGGTCGCGGCCGTAGTGTTCATGTAGGCGGCTTAGCGCAGACAAAGGACGCGTTTCATCAGCCCATGTCCGACTTCGGGCCTGATGTCGTCAAGGCGGGGAACAGCGGGTCTATCCATTCCCCTCCCGGTGCGGTCTACTCTCGCCAACCATAACGCCGCCAAGGCGACCGGGAGGATTTGTCATGCGTTTTGGCGTCTTCTATGAACATCAGTTGCCCAAGCCCTGGCTGCCCGGCGACGAGCCGCGACTGTTCCACCAGGCCCTGGAACAGGTCGTGCTGGCCGACACCCTGGGCTACGACTATGCCTGGGAGGTCGAGCATCACTTTCTCGACGAATATTCCCACTCTTCGGCGCCCGAGGTGTTCCTGGCGGCCGCGGCGGCCCTGACCAAGACCATCCGGCTGGGTCACGGCATCCGCCAGGTGATCCCCAACTATAACCACCCCGCCCGCACGGCCGAGGCTTTGGCCACCCTGGACATCATCTCCCATGGCCGGGTGGATTTCGGCATCGGCGAGGGGGCCACGCGCCTGGAGTTGGGCGGCTTCCACATCCCGGCCAAGGAAAAACGGGCCATGTGCCTGGAGGCGGCCGAGCAGATCGCCAACATGCTGGCGCTGGACCCCTATCCGGGGTTCGAGGGCCAGTATTTCTCCATGCCGTGCCGCAACGTCCTGCCCAAGCCTGTACAGACCCCGCACCCGCCCATGTGGATGGCCTGCACCAATCGCGACACCATCAAGGTCGCCGCCTCACGGGGCGTCGGGGCGCTGGCCTTTTCCTTCATCGATCCGGATGAGGCGAAGGCCTGGGCCGAAATCTACTACGGCATCATCAAATCGGAGGCCTGCGTCCCCATTGGCCATGCGGTGAACGCCAACATGGCCATGGTCTCCAACTTCTCGGTCCATCAAGACCGCGGTGAGGCCATCCGCCGGGGTCATGAGGGGTTCGAGTTCTTTGGCTACGCCCTGAACGCCCTGGTCGCCCACGATACCGTTCCTGGCCGCACCAATCTCTGGGGCGAATATCTGGCCCAGAGGGGCGATCGCACCGAAGAGACGGTGGCGGCGGCCCAGGGCAGGGCCGACTACGCCTCGGGCATCGGTACGCCTGCGGATATTCGCAGCCACATCCAGGCCTTTCAGGACGCCGGTATCGACCAGGTGATCTTCATGCAGCAGGCCGGCCGCAACCGGCATGACCATATCCGCCAGTCCCTGCAGCTGTTCGCCGACGAGGTCATGCCGGACTTCAAGGCCCAGTTGGCCGAACGCGAGGCGCGCAAGGCCAAGGATCTGGCGCCCTTCATCGCCGCCGCCCTGGCGCGCAAACCCTGGATGCAGCCCCTGGCGGATCAGGATATCCCCGTGGTGCGCGCCTCGGTGGCCAAGGCGCAGATCAACCAGACGGTGGAGCGTTAGATGGTCTTGGGCCTGCGTGTGCTGGCGGCCGGATGGCTGGCCCTGATCCTGTGGGTCGCATCCCCCGCCGCGGCCGAAGCTCTATGGCGCACCCTGCCGCCCATGCCATCGCTGCCGGTGGGTGGGACCTCGGCCTATGTGGCTGAGAACGGCGCGCGGATCTGGTACGCCGTCTATGGCGCCGGCCCGCCGGTGATCTTGCTGCATGGCGGCTTGGCCAATAGCAACTACTGGGGCAACCAGGTTCCAGTTCTGGCCAGGACCCACCGGGTGATCCTGATCGACAGCCGCGGGCACGGACGCAGCGGCCGCGACGCCCGGCCCTATAGCTACGAACTGATGGCCTCGGACGTGGTCGCGGTGATGGATGCGTTGAAGATCGACCGCGCCGCCGTGGTCGGCTGGAGTGACGGGGCGATCATCGGCCTGGTCATGGCCATGAAGGAGCCTGCTCGCGTGACCCGGGTTTTCGCCTTCGCCGCCAATATGGACCCATCGGGCGTCAAGCCGGACACTCTGTCGACACCGACCTTCGCCGCCTTCGCCGCGCGGGGCGCGGGGGAATATGACAGCCTGTCACCGACACCGGGCGGCTATCCGGCCTTCTCGTCCGCCATTGAGCATATGTGGAACACAGAACCCAACTATGGCGCGGCGGACCTCGCCAAGATCACCGTCCCGGTGACCATCGCCGACGGCGATCATGACGAGGCGATCAAGCGCGAGCACACCGACTATCTGGCCCGCAGCATTCCTGGGGCCAGGCTGGTCATCCTGCCCGGCCTGAGCCATTTCGCCATGCTGCAGGACCCGGCATCGTTCGATGCAGCGGTGCTGACATTTCTGGGCGCTCGCTGAGCGGCTTTGTGGCCGCCTCCCGTTTGACCCGTTCGCGATCGGCCAGGGCCGCGGTCTCCACGCCAATGCGATGGCGCAGCAAGGCTGCATTGAGCAGCGACCAGATCAGGGCGATCGGCCAGGCGCCGAAGGCCAGGGGCAGGACCGCGATTTCGCCGACCACCACCCAATAGTTGGGATGGCGCACGAACCTGTAGGGACCCCGCCGGACCAGCGGCGCATCGTCGAGGGTGATGACGCGGGTGGTCCAATAGGGTCCCAGGGTGGCGATGACCCAGACCCGGGTCAGCTGCAGCAGGACAAACACGCCGATCAGCCACCAGTTGGGCTGGGCGTCGACAGGCACGATCAAGGCGATGGCCACCAGCCATGACGCATGCAGCGCGACGAACAGGGGGTAATGCCCACGGCCGACTTCCCGCGCGCCGCGCGCCAGCAGGCGGCGGGTATTGAAGGTGGCCAGGGCCAGCTCGGCGAGGCGTTGAAGCGCTACCAGGCCGAGGATCCAGACGAGCGGGCTATCAAACAGGGTCATGCGGCTTCCAGCATCATCATGCCCGCCGTGAAGCCGGGGCCAAGGGTGGTCATCAGCCGGCGGCCCTTCAAGCGGGCGTCCAGGGTCGCGCGCAGCACGAACAGCACGGTGACGGCCGACATGTTGCCGTGGTCCCGCAGGGTGTCGCGGGCGTGGGTCAGGGCGCCGCGCTGGAGTTCGAAACAGTCTTCCAAGGCATCAAGCACCTTGGCCCCGCCCGGATGGCAGACGAATTCGTCGATTTCGCGCAGCGCGATTTCGTGGCGGGCGAGGAAGCTATCGATCACCGGCCGCAGGCAATCGCGGACCAGGGTGGGAATATCCCGGGAGAAAACCACTTTCAGGCCGTCATCGGCGACCTCCCAGCCCATGACGTCCAGGCTGTCCGGCCAGGTATGCTCGCCCCAGGGACCCAGGCGCGGCGCGCCTTCATTGGCCGCATCCTCGCGGCAGGTGATGACGGCGGCGGCCGCGCCGTCGCCGAACAGGGCCGTGGCCACCATATTGCTCTTGGATCGGTCCTGACGGCGGAAGGTCAGGCTGCAGAGCTCGACCACCAGCAGCAGAACGTTCGACTGCGGCGCCGCCTGAGCCATGGCCGCGGCGCGCGACAGGCCGAGAACGCCACCGGCGCAACCCAGGCCAAAGATCGGCATGCGCTGGACATCCCGGCGAAAGGCCAGCCGCTCCATCACCCGCGCATCCAGCGCCGGGGTGGCGATACCGGACGAGCAGACAGTGACGATCGTGTCGATGTCGGCCGCCGTCAGCTGCGCCTCGTCCAGCGCCTTTTGCGCCGCCTCCACCAGCAGGGCGGTCGCGTTCTCCAGGAACAGCGCATTTCGTTCGGCGAAGCTATGGTCTTCCGAAAACCAGTCCAGCGGGACACAGGCATGCCGTCGCTCGATCTGTGCGTTGCGATAGACCGGCGCCAGGCGGTGAAAGCCGCCTTCGACCGGAGCGAACAACGCCGCCGCCCGATCCGCCACGTCCTCCTGCAAAAGGTCATACGCGGGGGTCGCCGTGGCCAGGGCGGTCAGGCGAGGAACCGCCGAGGACGTTGGGGTAGGCGACATACTGGCTCTTTCAAGGGGGGCTATTGTTAAAGTGAACGGCCTTCGACGCCACGCGTTCCGCGACAGCCGAGCGACATGCTGATTGCGTCGCAAACGGCGGGTCTGAACCTTGATGCGCCCTTGAGGAACACACCCTCGGCCAGGCTTGAAACGGGCGAGGGCCACGCTTGAAATGGGCGAGGGGACGGAATGTCGTCGATGAGTTCTGGTGTGATAACCGCCGGTCGATCCCCTTGGCCGGGCTTCGCCATCATGTGCCTTGGCATGTTCATGGCCATATTGGACGTGCAGGTGGTCGCGACTTCGATCCCCACCATCCAGGGCGCCCTGGCGGTGCCTCGCGATCAGATTAGCTGGATCCAGACCGCCTATTTGATCGCCGAGGTGATCGCGATCCCACTGACCGGCTTTCTGACTCGGCTTTTGTCCATGCGATGGCTGTTTGTCATCGCCATCTCGGTCTTCACCCTAGCTTCCCTCGGTTGCGCCGGGAGCCGGAGCTTCGACGCCCTGGTCGCTTGGCGCGTCCTACAAGGCTTTTCGGGCGGAACGCTGATCCCGGGGGTGTTTTCGGCGGTGTTTCTGCTGTTTCCATTCCGCTCTCAGGGCATAGCCACGACCATCGCCGGCGTGCTCGCCGTGCTGGCGCCGACGGTGGGGCCAGTGGTCGGCGGCTGGATCACCCAGACCTATTCCTGGCATTGGCTGTTCCTGATCAATGTCGCTCCCGGCGTTCTGGCCTCGGTGGGCGCCGTGGCCCTGCTTCCCGTCGAGCCCACGGCCTTGCGGCGGCTTAGAACCCTGGATGGTCTCGCCCTGACCTTGATGGCCGCCGCCCTGGCGGCGCTCGAGATCGCGCTCAAGGAAGCGCCGGACCACGGATGGCGTTCGCCCCTGGTCATCGGCCTGCTGGCGGCGAGCCTTGTCTGCGGCGTGGGTTTCGTGCGGCGCACGCTGCGAGCGCCTCATCCTGTGGTGGAGCTGCGCACCCTGGGCGAACGCAATTTCGCGGTCGGTTGCGTGCTGAGTTTCGTCCTGGGCATGGGTCTGTTCGGCTCGGTCTATCTGATGCCGGTGTTCCTGGCCTTTGTCCGGGGTCACAACGCCCTGGAGATCGGCGAGGTCATGCTGGTTACGGGCGTCGCGCAACTGCTGACGGCGCCGATCGCCGTCGCCCTGGAACGCCGGGTGGATGCGCGCCTGCTTACGGCCGCCGGGTTTGCGCTGTTCTGTGTCGGCCTGGGCCTCAGCGCGTTCCAGACCGCCGACACCGACTTTCGCCAGATGTTCTGGCCCCAGGTCTGCCGCGGGATCGCCATCATGTTTTGCCTGCTGCCGCCCACTCGCCTGGCCCTGGGCCGACTGGATCCCGACCAGGTGCCTGACGCCAGCGGCCTGTTCAACCTGATGCGAAACCTGGGCGGAGCCATCGGCATCGCCTTGATCGATACGGTGATCTATGGCCGCGCCCCTGTCCTCGGCGCCGCCATCATACGACGGCTGCAAAACGGTGACGTGGCCACCGCCAAGGCGGTCGGCATTCCCATGTCGATGTTTCTGTCGCGCTCGACCGGTCCGATCGATCCGGAAACCGCGGCGATCCTGAAGCCGATGATCGACCATCTGGCTCTGGTGCAGGCGATCAACGAGGCTTGGCTCGTGGTCGCCGTCCTGACCGCCGCCGCCCTGGTCTGCGTGCCCTTCGCCAAGGCCCAGGACCGGCGCGCAGAGCCTGCCGCGGCGCGACTGGTGGAGTCCGTGGCGTAGCAATAAGCTGTCTCGGTTAAGCCAAGCTGGCGCCCACCTATTCCAAATAAGGACTGGTTTGAGCACGCATTTGGCGCGAACCTGGGTTTCAACCGCAATCTTCGGGACGGAGTCGCATGTCGGATCGTGAACTCGCGCCTGCGGCCGTCAAATCGGCCCTGGACCTGATCGGCCATACCCCCATGGTGGAGGTCACGCGCATGGACACCGGCCTTTGCCGGCTGTTCCTGAAGCTGGAAAACCAGAACCCCGGAGGCTCGATCAAGGACCGGGTGGCCCTGTCGATGATCGCCGCGGCGGAGGCCGACGGGCGACTTGGCCCCGGCGACACCATCATTGAGGCTACTGCGGGCAATACCGGCCTGGGCCTGGCTCAGGTGGCCACACTCAAAGGCTACAAACTGATCCTGGTGGTGCCGGACAAGATGGCGCGGGAGAAGATCCTGCATTTGCGGGCCATGGGCGTCGATGTGCGCCTGACCCGCTCGGACGTGGGCAAGGGCCATCCCGACTATTATCAGGACCTGGCCTTGACCATCGCCCAGGCCACGGGTGGCTTCTACGTCAATCAGTTCGAAAACCCAGCCAATCCGGCGGCGCACGAAAACGGCACCGGCCCGGAGATCTGGGCGCAGATGGATCATGACGTGGACGCGATCGTCGTCGGGGTCGGCTCCGGCGGCACCCTGACCGGCATCGGCCGCTTCATGCGCCGGGTTTCGCCCAAGACCCAGATGGTGCTGGCCGACCCAGTGGGCTCGATCCTGACCCACTATGTGGAGACTGGCGAGATGAGCGAGGCTGGGTCCTGGACCATCGAGGGTATCGGCGAGGACTTCATCCCCGCCAACGCCCAGATGGACCTGGTGGCCAAGGCCTATTCCATCGACGACCGTGAAAGCGTCGAGACGGCCCGGGCCCTGCTGAAGGCCGAAGGCATATTGGCCGGGTCGTCCACCGGCACGCTACTGGCCGCCGCCCTGCGCTATTGCCGCGAACAGACCACCCCAAAGCGGGTGGTGACCCTGGTCTGCGATACCGGCGGGAAATACCTGACCAAGATCTTCAACGATTTCTGGGTCGCCGCCCAGGGCTTCGACCGCCGCGAGCTGCATGGCGACCTGCGCGACCTGATCACCAAGCGCTATTCCGAGGGCGGGGTGATCACCATCGGCCCGGAGGACACGCTTCTGACCGCCTATAACCGCATGCGCTCCTCCGACATCAGCCAGCTTCCGGTGGTCGATCAGGGGCGCCTGGTGGGGATTCTCGACGAGAGCGATATCCTGGCGGCGGTGGAGGGCGGCGATCAGCGCCGGGCCGAGCGCTTCAAGAGCCCGGTCGGCAAGGCCATGACCCACGGGGTCAAGACCCTGCAGGCCGCGCAATCGGTGGACAGCCTGGTGGAGGTGTTCGAGCGTGATGAGGTGGCCGTGGTGCTGGACGGCGAGACCTTCATGGGCTTGATCACGCGGGTGGATCTGATCAACCACCTGCGGCTGAACGCCTGAAACCGCTGAACACCCAAGTCCCCGCACACCGCGCCGCCTGGAGAGAGCATGACCGACGCCGGCAAGAACCGCCTCGCCTTCGCCACCCGCACCATCCATGCCGGCCAAACCCCGGACCCGACCACCGGGGCCGTGATGATGCCCATCTACGCCACCTCGACCTATGCCCAGTCCAGTCCGGGGGTGCACAAGGGGTTCGAATATAGCCGCAGCCAGAACCCGACCCGTTTCGCCTTCGAGCGCTGCGTCGCCGACCTTGAGAGCGGCGCCTCCGGCTTCGCCTTCGCCTCGGGTCTCGCGGCGGCGGCCACGGTGATCGATCTGCTGGATAGCGGCCAGCATGTGATCGCCAGCGACGATCTCTATGGCGGCTCGTTCCGCCTGTTCGACAAGGTCAAGGCGCGCGCCTCCGGCCTTCAGTTCAGTTTTGTCGATCTGTCCGACCTGGACGCGCTGCAGGCGGCGCTGAGGCCCGAAACCCGAATGATCTGGGTGGAAACCCCAACCAATCCGACGCTGAAGCTGATCGACCTGGCCGCCGTCGCCGCCTTCGCCAAAAAGAATGGCCTGATCACCGTGGCCGACAACACCTTCGCCAGCCCCTACATCCAGCGGCCCCTGGAGTTCGGCTTCGACATCGTGATCCATTCGACCACCAAATACCTCAACGGCCATTCCGACATGATCGGCGGCGTCGCGGTGGTCGGCGACAATGACGACCTGACCGAGCGCCTGAAATTCCTGCAGAACGCCATCGGCGGCATTTCCGGCCCGTTCGACAGCTTCCTGGCCTTGCGGGGCCTGAAGACCCTGGCCCTGCGCATGGAGCGCCACTGCGTCAACGCCCTGAAGATCGCCCGGTGGCTAGAGACCCATGCCGAGGTCGGCCGGGTGATCTATCCGGGGCTGGAGAGCCATCCGCAGCATGGCCTCGCCCGCCGCCAGATGTCTGGCGGCTTTGGCGGCATCGTCACCCTGGTGCTGAACCGGGATATTGAGGGAACCCGGCGGGTGCTCGAACGGACCCACCTGTTCACCCTCGCCGAGAGCCTTGGCGGGGTGGAAAGCCTGATCGGCCATCCGGCGACCATGACCCATGCCTCGATCCCACCCGAGCAGCGCGCGGCCCTGGGCATCACCGACAGCCTGGTGCGGTTGTCTGTGGGTATCGAAGACGGCGACGACCTGATCGCCGACCTGGCCCAGGCCCTGGGAGTTTAGGGCTTCAATCCCCTTCGCTCTTGAGCGCCCGCCCCGACACGACCGCCCTCGCGCCAAACTTGCCACGCAGGACATCCACGGCGGCTTCGCTTTTGCGCGCCCGCCGTTCCTCGTCGGCGAAGAAATCCAGTCCCTCGGCCGCGTCGACGAAATCGGACAGGCCGGCCCCGATCAGGCGAAAGGCCCCGGAGCCGACCTCGGCCGCCAGCATCTCGCGGGCGATGGCGAACAGCACCTTGCCGGTCTGGGTCGGTGCGGTCAGGGTGCGCCGGCGCGAAATGGTGTGGAAGCTCGCCGTCCGCAGCTTCAGGCTGGCCACACGGCCCGCCACGCCCTCGCGCCGGGCTGTGCGCGCCACCCGCTCGCACAGGGGCCACAGGCGGTCCTCCAGGGCCTCCATGTCGCTCAGATCGTCGTTGAAGGTGGTCTCGGCGCTGATCGACTTGCGCGCCTGTTCGGGATCCACGGCGCGGTTGTCCTGGCCAATGGCCAATTGCCCCAGTCGCAGGCCATGAGTTCCCCAGCGTTCGGCCAGTTGGCGAGGCTCGGCGCGGGCGAGGTCGCCCACCGTGCGAAAGCCGCTCTTCTCCAGCGACAGGGCGAGGGCGGGGCCTACGCCCGGCAGGATCCTCACCGGCCGCGGCGCGAGGAAGCTGCGGGCCTCGGCGGCGCCGATCACCGAAAAGCCACGCGGCTTGTCCAATTCCGAGGCGATCTTGGCCAGGAACTTGTTGGGCGCCAGGCCGATGGAAACGGTGATGCCGACATCGCGTTCGATCTCGGCCTGCAGACGCGCCAGCACCAGGGCCGGCGGGCCGCCATGCAGTCGTTCCGACCCTGACAGGTCCATCCAGGCCTCATCGAGCGACAGCGGCTGCACCAGCGGGGTCAGGCCCTCGAGCTTGCGCATGATCTGGGCGCTGTCGGCCTTGTATTTGATGAAGTCCGGCTTGATGAGCACCGCCTGAGGGCACAGCTTCAACGCCTGGAACATGGGCATGGCCGATCGCACGCCATAGATGCGGGCGATGTAGCAGCAGGTCGACACCACCCCGCGTCGCCCGCCTCCGACGATCACCGGCTGATCGCGCAACTCGGGCCGGTCGCGCTTCTCCACCGAGGCGTAGAAGGCGTCGCAGTCCAGGTGGGCGATCGACAGCTGCTCCAGTTCGTCGTGGCGCACCATCCGGGGGGAGCCGCACTTAGCGCAGCGCGCGCCCTTTTGCGCATCCGCCGATTGCGCTCGAAGGGTCAAGCAATCGCGGCAAACTGTGCTCACGGCGGAGGCCACAGCCAGGCGGCGCCCCGCACTCCTGACGAATCGCCGTGCAGGGCGGGGCGGACGAGGGTCTCGAAGGTGTCGGTGAACACAAAGGGGGCGATCGCGGCGGGCAGGGTCTCATACAGCGCCGCCATGTTCGACAGTCCGCCGCCGAGAACGATCACGTCCGGATCGACCAGGTCGCAGATGACCGCCAGGCCGCGCGCCAGGCGATGATGATAGTCGGCCAGCACCGCCCGGGCCTTCGCCTCGCCGGCCTGGGCCGCCGCGACAATGGTTTGAGCGCTGACTGCGCCGCCGCCCGCCCGGGTGAAGGCCGCCTCCAGGCCGGTGCCGGACAGATAGAGTTCGCAGCAGCCGGTCCGCCCGCACCAGCAGACCGGGGCCGGAAGTTCCGATGCGTTCGGCCAGGGCAGGGGCATATGTCCCCATTCTCCCGCCACGCCATTGCCGCCCTCGACCAACTGGCCGTTGACCACCAAGCCGCCGCCACAGCCTGTACCGAGGATAGCGGCGAAGACGACGCGCGAGCCGGCGCCGGCGCCGTCGACGGCTTCGGACAGGGCCAGGCAGTTGGCGTCGTTGGCTAGACGGATCTCCCGACCCAGGACGGCGGTCAGGTCTTCGCGAAAGGGCCGGTCATTCAGCCATGTGCTGTTGGCGTTGCGGATGCGGCCCGTGCGCGGGGAGATCGAACCTGGCATACCGATGCCGATGGTCCCGCGCGCTCCGGCCTGGCGTTCGGCCTCGGCCACTAGGTCCCGAACCACCTGCAAGGAGGCAGGGTAGTCGCGGGGATTGGGCGCGCGGACCCGCGCCTGGAAGCGGCCATCTGCGTCGAGCGCCGCCGCCTCGATCTTGGTGCCGCCGAAATCGACCCCGATGCGGATCATCCCGCCGAGCCCCCCAGCACGCGGAAAATAGCCTCACGCAGGCTGGGCCAATCGTCGATCCGGCGATGCCGCTCGGGCGCGGACGGCGCCAGGGCGGCCAGGCGCGGGTCGGCGACCAGTTGGAAGCGATGCACCGCCGGCGCCGCCTCGGCCGCCGAATCGAGATTGGGGATCAGGTCATCGACGAAAGCGCACGGACCCGTCGTTCTCGCCGCAAGAGCCGCTACGGCGCCGCCCTTGGGCCCAGCGTTGATCAGCAGCGGATAGTCCATGCCATGACGGACCAGCCAGCGGCTGCGCGGCTCGCGCGCGTGGTCGGGCGCGTTGGTCAGGATGACGATGCTGGCATGGCGTGACAGGGCGGTCAGCGAATCAACCGCATCGGGAGCCGGCGCCATGTCCTCCGACCCGTGCCGAAAGAAATCATTGAATAGGATTCGGCCCGTTTCGATGTCCAGACATTCCAACTCGCCGGGCCGGTAAAGGTTCTGAAAGAGGGCGAAACGCTCCAGGCGAAGCTCATAGCCACGCTGGGCCACAAAGTCCGCAAACCCTTGCATAAAAAGGGCAAGCACCTCGTCGACGTCGACGATCAGCAGCGGACGGGCTGGATCGATGGCTGGCGGATCGAACTCGGCGGCGGGGGGCAACGACGGCTCCGTAGTCAACGCGGACTTAAGGATATCGTGATTAGCAGTAGCTTAGGATGAGGTTGAGGCCTTTATCTGTCCGCCTCTTAACCCGGGTTTGGTATGCGCAAGAAAGTCCTGATCGTCGAGGACAACGAGCTGAACATGAAGCTGTTTCATGATCTGCTCGACGCCCAGGGCTATGAAACCCTGCAAACGCGCGAGGGGCTTCAAGCCCTTGCCCTGGCGCGTCAGCACCGTCCCGATCTGATTCTGATGGATATCCAGTTGCCCGAGATTTCGGGCCTGGAAGTCACCAAGTGGCTCAAAGAGGACGACGAGCTGGCGCATATCCCGGTGGTCGCCGTGACCGCCTTCGCCATGAAGGGCGACGAGGAGCGGATCCGGGAAGGCGGCTGTCAGGCCTATATATCCAAGCCGATTTCGGTGTCACATTTCCTCGACACCATCCGCCGCTATCTGGGGTGACCTGGCTATGACCGCTCGAATCCTGGTGGTCGACGACATTGAAGCCAATCTCCGAGTCCTCGACGCCAAGCTGACGGCGGAATATTACGAGGTGCTGCTGGCGCAGGACGGCCCGACGGCCCTGGCCGTGGCGGCCTCGGAACGACCAGACATCATCATCCTCGACGTCATGATGCCCGGCATGGACGGGTTCGAGGTTTGTCGCCGGCTCAAGGACGATCCGGCGACACGCCATATACCGGTGGTTCTGGTCACCGCGCTCGATGGCCGCACCGACCGCATCGCCGGACTTGAGGCCGGGGCCGACGAGTTCCTCACCAAGCCGATCGACGATGTGATGCTGTTCTCACGGGTGCGCAGCCTGACCCGGCTGAAGACCGTGATCGACGAACTGCGCGAGCGCGAGGCGTCCGGCCGGCGCATCGGCGTGATCGCCGGCGCCGCGGCGCGGCTGGCCGGCTCCGGGGGGCGCATCGTTATCTGCGACGATAATGAGCGTCAGGCCCAGAGGATCGCCAACGAACTGTCGGTCGAGCATCGGCCGGTGATCGAAACCGACCCCGAAAAAGCCCACCTGACCGCGCGGGGACCGGTGGACCTGCTGATCGTCAACGCCAATGCCCGCAATTTCGACGGCCTGCGCCTGGCCGCGCAGATCCGCTCGGACGAAGCCACCCGCCACCTGCCGATCCTGGCGGTGATCGACCCCGATGAGCGCCCCCGCATGGTCAAGGCGCTGGAGATCGGCATCAATGACGTCCTACCGCGGCCGATCGACCCGCAGGAATTGTCGGCGCGCGTGCGCACCCAGATCAAGCGCAAGCGCTATACCGATTTTCTGCGCAAGAATCTGGACCACTCGCTCGAACTGGCGGTGACCGACCAACTGACCGGCCTGCACAATCGCCGTTATATGGTCGGCCAGCTGGCGGCCCTGGTGGCCCGGGCGGCCAAGGGCGGCGAGCCGGTCGGGGCGCTGCTGATCGACATCGACCACTTCAAGAAGATCAATGACAATTTCGGCCACGATGTGGGCGACGAGGTGCTACGCGAGTTCGCGGTGCGGCTGGCGACCAATGTGCGCGCCGTCGACCTGCCCTGCCGCTATGGCGGCGAGGAGTTTGTGGTGATCATGCCCGGTACCCCCCTGGCCGCCGCCGAACGCATCGCCGAACGCATCCGCCTGCATGTCGCAGGCTCGCCGTTCCGCGTGGCTGGCGGCAAGGAACTTCTGACCGCCACCATCTCGATCGGCGTAGCGGCCACCCTAGGCGAGAACGACACGCCTGAAGCCTTGCTCAAGCGGGCGGACGAGGCGGTCTACGAGGCCAAGGCCGCAGGCCGCAACAAGGTGGTCTCCCGCGCGGCCTGACGCCATCTCAGGCGGGCGGGTCGCGAGAAACCAGCAGAAGTTGGCTTCCGCCCGTGGCGATCAGCCGGCCGTCCTCGCTCCAGATCCGCGTGCGACCATGTATCAAGCCTTCTTGGGCGATGTCGGCCCGCGCCTCTGCGAGCAGCCATTCCGTCGGGCCCGGAGGTTGATGAAACCAGACGGTGAGATCGAGGCTGGGGGCGATATAGTCCGGCCGCGGCCCCAGGCCCCGGTGATGGGCCGGCCAGATCAGGGTGTCGATCAGGATCAGTGGCCGCACATAGTCCAGGAAGACGTCACCGTCGGCTTGGAAGTCCTTGTATCGATACCATTCCCGGACCACCGCGCCTTCGGGGTGACGCACGCCGGGCCCAAGCCACACCGTCGGCTTGGCGTCGATATTCGACCAGAATCCGCCCCATGGCGGCGTGCCGGGCGGCAGATGCTCGTGGGTGAACTTCAGCGCCGCGGGGGCGGCCGCGTCGGGCATGACCGCATCAGCCTGGCTGGGTCCCTGCGACCTGTTGGTGGTCCAGACCTGGGCCTGCAAAAAGGTGCGGTCGTTCTGCTTCAGCGCCACATTGATAAGCCACGCGCTGCGACCCTTTTTCATCGGCGTGGCTTCGATCGTCACCTCCTCGAAGGCGGCGACAGACATATACTGGCACGAAAAGCTCGCCGGGCGATGGTCGGGGGGCGCCGCCGTGCCGGCGGCGCGCAGCGCGATTCCCGCCACATAGCCGCCGTTCGGCCCCCAGATCTCCCAGTCGCGAGACAGGGTCGCGGTGAGTCGATCCTCGACCTTTCGTACGGCGGTATCGGTCTGCAAAGCGCCCAAGGTTCCTCCTTAGATTGTCCTTGCACGTATCAATGACAGCCTTGGGCGGCAAGACTGATGAGCGATTTATAGGCGCCCGCTCGCCTTCGCCCAAAAAAAGACGATATTTTCATGGGCGCCTTTTGCGGCGCGCGCGCCCACACGCGGCGTGGCGTCGTGGCTAATGGGGTGCAAAATCATTTAGAAATTTCGATACTTAAGGAAATGCTCCGCCGTCAAGGGGGAAGGCCTAACAAATTGAAATCCCCCGCAATGTTTCGAATGAGCAATCAATATTGTCCAGCCAGCAATAATTTGAGCGCGGATGGGATGCTAACCACCGGGCTGTGATCCGTTGCGAGCGGACGGCGTCGTTGAGATGATCTTTGGCTGGAGTTGCAGGGGCGCCCATCTTTACTTGCTGTATTTCTGGCTTTACCGCGACCTGTCACCACTATGGAACAAAGTCATTTTTCGCGAATTCAGAATTAACGAGCTCTGCCGTTTGCGCGGAGAGATGCTGAATTCCAGGGTGTGACCGCTATCTGCTGGTTTGCTTGGCCGGCCAAAGATCTGAAATGAGGTGTGGCATGAACCAGTTGGGTCCCAGGGAGCGACTTGCGTTGCTGGCGCGCGGCGCCGCCGTTGATCTGGGGAATTTCCATCTGCTGCACTATCGGCACGTCGATGGATTTCTCATCACGGCCAAGAACTCGGGGACCCATTGGCTGAAATATATGCTCAGCAACGCCCTCGCCACCGAACTTGGCCTGCCACCGCCTCAATTCGCCAGTGGCCGCGCCGCCAATGATTTCGTCGGACATCCAAAATGGCCCCACAAATATCCTCAAGCGCCCCGGATTGGCAGCTCGCACAATCTTCCGTCCTCGATCCTGGGGTGGAGCCCTATTTTCCGTAGCTTGCGCTTGCCGCCCATCGTGGTTCTGGTCCGGGACATCGAACAGGCCATGTTGTCCCACTACGTCAAATGGCGTGAGGAGACCGGCCTGGCCCTACGCGACTATGTACACGCGCCGCCGCCCGGGCGGCGGACTGTGGCCGACGTTTGGTGGTACATCGATTTTTTCAATCGGTGGGGCCGCCTGGCGGCCAAATATCCAAAGAGCATCATGGTCGTAAGATACGAGGATATTCGACGAAATCCCGGCCACTGGCTGAAGGTCATCCTGGATCACTACCGGCTTTCGCTGGATCCGGAGTCGATCGAGGCGGCGGTTCAGGCCTCGGCCCGCGAGGCGATGCGCAAGGAACTCGACCCTAATGCGGGAGAGCTGATCATTCCCGCCGATGCGGACCGTCAGAGCGCGAGCTTCTCCGCCGATGAAAAGGCCCATCTCCGCGCCAAGCTGGCGAAGCATCTCAGATATTCGTTTGGCTACGACTATGCCGATCCCGACGGAATGCTGGACTACGGGGTTTTGGCCTAGATATCGCGGCCGCACCCGGCCGACGGCTTCACGGGATCGGCCTGCCGTCTGCGTCGAGCACCTGCAGGTCCAGACCCAGGGCTTTCAGTTTGGGCTCGATCAGCTTGCGATCGCCGGCGACGATCCAGATCAATCGATCTGGCCTCACCACGCGCCGGGCGGCCTTCTCCGTCTGGACGGTGGTCAAGGCCTCGATCCTCCCGGGCAAGGTATCGAAATAGTCGTCCGGCAGACCGAAGCTGACGATTGAGCCCAGACTTTGGGCCACGGCCGCGCTGGTCTCCCATTCTCCTGACAGGGCGTTGATCATGCTCGCCTTGGCGAAATCAAGCTCGGCGGCGGTCACGGGACGCTGATCGATCACCTCAGTCAGTTCGCGACGCACTTCGAGGAAGCTCTCCGCGGTCTTGTCCGTCTGCACGGGCGCATAGGCGATGAACAGGCCCGGGCCGCGCGCGTCGATGGCGAAGCTGCCGGCGCCATAGGCCCAGTGTTTGTCTTCCCGCAGATTCATGTTCAGGCGCGAATTGAACGCCCCGCCCAGCGCGGTGTTCATGGTCTCTATCGCCAGATGGTCGGGATCGCCGCGCGGAGGGGCGGGGATGGCGGCCAGGATCACCGACTGCAGCGCCCCGGGCTTGTCCATCAGGTACACCCGGCTATGCGCCGGCGCCTCGACCGGCGCGATATTCTTGGCCGGTATCGGCCTCGGGCGCCAACCGCTCAAACGCGCCTCAAGCTTGGGCTGGATCGCCGCCAGGGTGACGTCGCCGACCACGATCAGGGTTGCGCCGTTGGGGCGGAACCAGGTCTGGTGGTTCTTGATCAAATCGTCGCGTGTGAGCGCTTCGACCGAGGCTTCGTCGCCCAGTCCGTCCAACGGGGCGGCATAGGCGTGGCCGGGGCCATAGACCAGGCCCGGAAGCACCCGCAGGGTCATCTGTACCGGATCGTCCTTGTCTTGATCGATCTGGGCGATTTGCAGCGCCTTTTCCCGCACCAGGTCGTCCTCGCGGAAGGCGGGATGCAAGAGCACGTCGGCGAACAGGTCCAAAGATGGGTCGAGCCGCGCGGACAGGGTGTCCATGTCGATCTGGCTGGTGTCACGCCCGGCGCTGGCGCCCAGGGTGGCGCCCAGTTCCGACAGGCGCGCGCTGATCTGCAGGGCGTCCAGCTTGTCCGTGCCGTCGTCCAGCAGGCGGGCGGTGAGGCCCGCCGCGCCGGGTTTGGCGCCCTGGTCCGAAGCGTAGCCGGCGTCGGCGACCAGGTGCAAGGTGACGGTCGGGCTGTCATGGCGCTCGGCGACGATGATCTTCAGCCCGTTGCTCAAGGTCGCGCGCTCGAACTTGACGAAGCGGGGGGCGACGATGGAGCCGGTTGGGGGTGGGCTGCTCCGGTCGGCGGGCGTGGCCGACGCCGCAAAATCCGGGAACGGCGTGACGCGCAGGCTGAAATCGCCGTCGCTTAGCCAGCGCTGGCCGGCCGCCTGCAGGTCGGCGCCTGTCGCCGCCTCAATGCGTTGCAAGTGAATCTTGAAGGCGTCGGCGGAGCCCTCCAGGGTCTGGCCGGCGGCCAGCAGGTCCGACTTGCCGCCGAAACCGCCTACGCGCTGCAGGCCACGGATCAGGCTGGCGACCCGCGCGGTCTTGACCCGCTCAACTTCCTGGGGCGTAGGGCCATCCCGCAGCAGGCGGGCCAATTCGTCCTTGAAGGCGGCGTCCAGAACGTCGAGGGACACGTCCGGCTTGGCGGTCAATTCCACGTCGAACAGGCTGGCGATCTCGCGCTCGTCGACGGTGGCCGACACGTCGGTCGCGGTTTGGTCGGCATAGACAAGGCGTTTGTAGAGCCGCGAAGTCTTGTCCCCCACCAGGATGTCGGACAGCAGGGTCAGATAGTCATCGTCCGCGGTTCCTACCGGCGGGGTGTTCCAGATCTTGTAAAGGCGCGCCTGGGCCACGCGGTCCTGCACGGCGGCGGATTGTGAGCCCGCGCGCTTGGCGATCCAGACCTTCTGGTGGACCACCGGCGGTCCCGGCGGAATTTCGCCGAAATATTTCTCGACCTTGGCCTTGGCGGTCGCCGGATCGATATCGCCCGCCAGGACGATCACCGCGTTGGTCGGACCGTAGTAGCGGGAGAACCAGTCCTTGACGTCGCCGACGCCGGCGGCGTCCAGGTCCTGCATCTCGCCGATCACGGTGTGGCTATAGGGGTGGCCGGCGGGCCAGACGCTCTTGGTGATAACGTCGTCGGCGACCGCATAGGGCTCATTGTCGTCCTGGCGCTTTTCGTTTTCGACCACGCCGCGCTGGGTGGTCAGCACCTTCTCGTCGAACCTGTCCAGCAGATGGCCCATGCGGTCGGATTCGAGCCACAGGGTCAGGTCCAGGGCTGCGGTCGGCACGGTCTCGAAGAAGTTGGTGCGGTCATAATAGGTGGTGCCGTTGATGTCGGTCCCGCCGACCCGCTCCATGGTCTTGAACCAGACCTGCGGATGATTGGCGCTGCCGCCGAACATCAGATGCTCGAAGAGGTGAGCAAAGCCGGTGCGGCCGGGCGGCTCGTTCTTTGAGCCGGTATGGTACCAGATATTGACCGCGACGATCGGCGCCTTGTGATCCTCGTGCACGATCAGGGTCAGGCCGTTGGCCAGGATGTATTTGGTATAGGGGATGGTGGCGGAGGGCAGGGCCGCCAAGGCCGCGGGGGCGGCTTGCGCTGGCGAGACGCCCAGGCCGGCCAGGGAGAGGGCCGCGATACAGCCCGCCGTCGCCATTGTCCGCTTCATTGGTGTCCGATCTCGATTCGCAAGCTCAACCCTGGCCTTCAGTGGTCCAGGACGGCGCCGCTTTTGCAGCTTGATAGCGGAATTCGAGAAAGAAGCGCAGAATCAAAAACGCCCGGCGAGGGGCCGGGCGTCGGATGGTTCAAACCCAGGCGATCAGGCTATTTGATCTTGCCTTCCTTGAATTCCACATGCTTGCGCACGACCGGGTCGTACTTCTTGACGACCATCTTTTCGGTCATGGTGCGGGCGTTCTTCTTGGTGACGTAGAAGAAGCCGGTGTCCGCCGTCGAATT
>FSWM01000924.1_pt1 | contig 40946 bp, 35 predicted proteins | sample 1637841 | NCBI WGS metagenome assembly FSWM01 (sample SAMEA3914789, study PRJEB12502) | metagenome | biome: forest; material: soil | place: Canada | collected 2011-07-03 | depth 0.3 m | reverse complement strand
TTCCCCACGCCCAAGAGCCATGCGCTGGAGCTTCTGGGGGCCTCGCCCTTCGCCGCCACCCTGACCGAATCGCCGATCGCCGGCGACACCTCCAGCGTGGACATGGCGGGCACCCTGCCCGCCTGGCTGGCCTTTGGCGGCGACGGCGATGTCACCGCCGACCTGGTCTATGTCAATTACGGCATGCCCGACGACTACAAGGCGCTGGAGCGCATGGGGGTCAGCGTCAAGGGCAAGATCGTCATCACCCGCTACGGCGGCGGCTGGCGCGGGCTGAAGCCGAAACTGGCCCAGGAACATGGGGCCGTGGGCTGCATCATCTATTCCGATCCGGCCGATGACGGCTATGGCGAGGGCGACGTCTATCCCAAGGGCGGCTGGCGCCCGGCGCAGGGTTTTCAGCGCGGTTCGGTGCTCGACATGCCGATCCGGGCCGGGGATCCGCTGACGCCGAACGAAGGCGCCACCAAGGACGCCAAGCGCCTGACCCTGGACCAGGCCGAAACCCTGATGAAGATCCCGGCCACGCCGATCTCCTATGGCGACGCCCAGCATTTCCTCGCCGCCCTAGGCGGTGAGGTCGCCCCCAAGGCCTGGCGCGGGGGCCTGCCCCTCACCTATCGCGTGGGCGGGACCGGAACCAAGGTCCACCTGAAGGTCGAGTCCGACTGGAGCCTCAAGCCGCTCTACGATGTGATCGCGGTGATGAAGGGGCGCGAGGCGCCGGACCAATGGATCATCCGCGCCAACCACCGTGACGGCTGGGTCTATGGCGCCTGGGACCCCCTGGCGGGCCAGACGGCCATGCTGGAGGAGGCCAAGGCCCTCGGCGCCCTGGCCAAGACCGGCTGGCGGCCCAAGCGGACCATCGTCTATGCCAGCTGGGACGGCGAGGAGCCGGGCCTGCTGGGCTCGACCGAATGGGCCGAGCAGCACGCCGCGGAGCTGAAGGCCAAGGCCGTTCTCTACATCAATTCCGACACCAACAGCCGCGGTTTCCTGAACCTGGACGCCAGCTACGCCGTGCGCAAACTGGCCAACGGGGTCGCCTCGGACGTGATCGACCCGCAGACCCACGCCAGCGTGCTGGCCCGCAAGCTGGCCTCGACCCAGGTGGGCGCCCTGGCCCCGACCGCCGACGAGGAGATCCGCGCCGTCGCGACCGACGAGTCCAAGACCGGCGAGATCGCCGTGGGGCCCATGGGCTCGGGCTCGGACTACACCCCCTTTGTGCAACATCTGGGAATCGCCTCGATCGATATCGGCTATACCGGCGAGGAGGAGCAGGGCGGGATCTATCACTCGCTCTACGACACGTTCGAGCACTATGACCGGTTCGGCGATCCGGGGATGGTCTATGGCGTGACCCTGGCCCAGACCGGCGGCCGGCTGGTGATGCGCGCCGCCGACGCCGACCTGGCGCCCCTGCGCTATGCCGACGCGGCCCAGACCGTCGGCGACAACCTGACCCAGCTGCACAAGCTGGCCGACACCATGCGCCAGAGGACCACGGCCCTGAACCTGGCCGTCGACGGCAAGGTCTTCGCCCTCGCCTATGATCCTACCCATCACTGGAACCCGCCGGAGCGGGAGGACGCCGTGCCGGCGATCGATTTCACCCGGCTCGACCAGGCGGTGGTCCAGCTCAAGGCCAGCGCCACAGCCTTCGACGCCGCGGCGGGCGATGTGGAGCACACCAGGCCCGAGCGCCTGGCCAAGGCCAATGCGATCCTGCAAGGGATCGAACAGAGCCTGACCGACGCGCGCGGCCTGCCGGGGCGGCCCTGGTACAAGAACCTGATCTATGCGCCCGGCGTGCTGACCGGCTATGGCGCCAAGACCCTGCCCGGCGTGCGCGAGGCGATCGAGGGGCGCCGCTGGGCCGAGGCGACCGACTATATCGGCCGCACCGCCGACGTGCTGATCGCCTGCAGCAAGCAGTTGGACGAGGCGACGGGGCAGTTGAAGCCGTGATAGCTAAGAGGGAGGCCTTACCGGAAACGGATCAGGGCCTCCTGCCGGCGAGGCCCCTCGCGCATGCCTTGCCTGTGGATTTTCGTTGGACGGTGGACGGGGTGGGGGCCCACCGTGGGTTCGAATCGTACCCGTCCGCCATATGACTGCGCGCCAAGCTTGATAGGCTTAGCCGGTGAAGCGAAGGGCGAAGATCGCAGCCCATTGGGTTGAAGAACGGCGATTTGGTAAACTGTCACCGTAATCCTGTCACCGTAATCCCCCCTATTCCGAGATGATCGCGGCAACCGATAGGACGGAAAATCATAAGTTTGCGCAATCACGGTGGGCGCAGGTGTTCCAGGTTAGGGTTCCGTCAGTCTACGTCGGAAGACGCGGTCGCCAACGTATCGATGAATGTTCTCACCTTCGCCGGAAGGTATCGCTTGCTTGGATACAGGGCGAAGACCGGAATTTCCCCTGTCCGATGGTCAAGCGGCAAGGCTACAAGGCGCCCCTCGTTGATGTGTCGTTCCGTTAGAAACGCGGGAAGATAAGCGACGCCCATTCCCGCGACCACCGCGTCAAGGACCGCCTCTCCGCCGTTGGCCTTGAAGCGTGTCCTGCCCCCAATTGGACGCCACGATCCCTCCTCGGTGAGCATACGCCAGGGGTGTTGAGCGGTCGTGCGCACGCGAGAGCCGACGTATGGCAGGCAATCGTGGTCTCGCAAGGAGTCGAGCGTTTCAGGCTTTCCGTGTAACGCAATATAAGACGGCGCGGCGCAGAACATAGTGGGGTACTTCGCGATCACGCGGGAAATCAACTCTTGCGGCAACTCACCCAATCCACCGATCCGAATTGCCAGGTCGAATCCTTCCTCGACAATGTCTATTATTCGATCCGTTATATTCAATTCGATAGAGATGTCGGGCCATTGCGCGAGGAAGCGACGCGCCACCGGTATGATATGCAAACGGCCGTAGGCCTCAGGTACGGTGATGCGCAACAGCCCTCTCGGTTTTACGTCGAGCCCCGCCGCACTGTCTTCGGCGGCTTGTAGGTCATCCAGGACGACACTGCACTGTTCATAAAATCTGCGTCCGTCTTCGGTAACGCCGAGAGACCGCGTTGTGCGGCTGAGCAGCCGACTGCCCAGGCGCATTTCCAGGCGGCCGACCGCCTTGGCGACCGTAGACCGAGATAGTCTGAGCCTGCGGGCCGCCGCGGCGAAGCTGCCGGTGTCCACCGTTTCCACAAATGCGATGATGTCATTGAGATTGGCAGCCCGCATAGCCGCTCCGTCGCTTAGCCTTCGCCTGATTGGCGATCCAACATCGCCAATGTGCCTGCTAGAGTGTGCCTTGGGACGTGGAGTGAGACAAGTCCGCGTATATCGATGTCGTATGGGGTGAGGTGTCAGTCAGCGCCCGTCTCAGGTCCTGAGGGACGTTCTTCGTTCTCCTCAATCACGTTTTTGAAAGTGCAACAGCATTGCATCCATGGAAACGTCGTAAAAGATCAGTCAATGCACATCGACACAGCAACTAGACCCGGGCAATTGGGTTTTCAGTAGGAGAATTTGGGATTGCCGCACGCCTTTAATGAACACGTGGAAATATACTATCGGACCTTTGGGGACGAGAACTCGGAAACAATTCTGCTGATCAATGGACTTGGGGCGCAGCTGATCCGGATTCCGGAGTCATTTTGCTTAGGGTTGGTTGCACGCGGCTATCGGGTCATCCAGTTTGACAACCGAGACATCGGCCTCTCCAGCTGGCCGTCAGAACCATACTCACTGGTGGACATGGCGGAAGACGCCGTCGCGGTGCTCGACGCTGCGGGTGCGACTCGAGCGCACGTTGTGGGCACCTCCATGGGCGGCATGATAGCCCAGCGCCTGGCGCTTAATCATCCTGATCGCGTGCGATCACTGACCTCGATCATGTCCTCCACCGGTGCGCCGGAGGCGACCAAGTCAACGCCGGAAGCTGCTGCGGTCTTGCGTAGCCCTGCGCCTGATCCGCAACAAGACTTCGAGGGCTTTGTATCTCATGGCGTGAACAACATGCGCATCGTCGGAAGCCCAGCCTATCCGTGGACGCCGACTGAAGCGCGCCGGCGGGTCGTTGACGAGTACGAGCGGGCCTACAATCCCGCGGGCGGGAGCCGCCAACTCGCTGCGGCTATGGGCGATGGCGATCGCACGGAAGCGCTCGCGGGACTCAAGATCCCGGTCGTGGTGGTTCATGGCGCCGATGACCCGTTGATGATGAGGGTTGGCGGCGAGGCGACGGCGGCGGCCATCCCCGGCGCCGAGCTTCGCATCATCCCGGGCATGGGCCACGACCTACCCACCGCCCTGCACGAAGTCTTCATCGAAGCGATCACGGCCGCCGCTGGCCGGGCAAGCCGCGGCGCATGACCGAAGGAAGCAGTGTGTTAGAAGACCTTAAGCAGCCAACCGTTTTGATTACCGGTGCGACAGGTAAGGTAGGCCGAGCCGTCATCGACCAACTCAAGAGCGACGCGCATGTGCGGCTCTTAGCCGCTGCAAGAACGCCAAACGCCGCCAGCGATCTCGGCGTTTCAGTCGTCCGGCTCGATTTTGACCAGCCGGAAACTCTGCGGCCTGCATTGGAGGGTGTCGATACAGCCTTTTTATCCACAGGCTATACCGTTGATATGCTGCGGCAAAGTAAGGCCTTTATCGACGCCGCGCGTCACTGCGGCGTCAAGCACATCGTCCATCTCGGTGCGTGCGGAGACGATGACACTCTGGTGGCCCATTGGGCCTGGCACCAGTTCATCGAGCGCTACATCGAATGGACCGGTCTTGGGTTTACGCACCTGCGGCCGGAATTTTTCATGCAAAACCTGCTCGGTTATGGAAGCAGGCGGGTCATCGTCAACGGGGTGATCAATGGGTATGTGGGCGACGCTAGGGCGAGCTGGGTCGATTGCGATGACGTCGCTGCTGTCGCTGCGGCGTGCGTTCGAGATCCGCGTCGGCACGCCGGGAAAACCTATAGGCTCGGCTACGACGCCAAGTCGTACGGAGAGATCGCGGCTGTCCTGACAGCCGTTGTCGGGCAGCCCTTCAGCTACAGGTCCCACTCGCCAGACGAGTTCTTGAAGGAGGTGCTCGCCGCCGGCGGTGAAGCCGCCTACATGCGCAGCGTACATCAGAGCCACCTCGCTGCGGCCGCAGGCGAGCTCCCTGATCCTGCCCCAGTTTTTCAAAACTTTTCCGCGATCACCGGCCAGTCCCCGACGGATTGGAGGCGCTTTGCAGAAAAGCACCGGGCTGAGCTCGCTTACTAACTACCCATGGCCGCATTCAATCAAAGACGTCGCCCGTCTTCGGTCCGACTGTGAGTAATGCGCATATAATTTAGGAAGGTTCAGGATCGGTGACTAACTCTAATTGAAGTCGCCGAGGATCTTCGAGAGCGGATGGGCTATCAGTGTCTCCCCCTAAAAAGGCGACTGAACGTCCGCTTACTGGACCTGACGCGACGTTCGCTCTTGGCGCCGAGCGGGCGCTGGCGAAGGGGCGGCCCGAGATCGCGTTGTGGCGGGGAGATGAGGGATTCGAACCGCCGTGGCCCTGTGGGCCGTACAGATTATCAATCTGCTGCCTTCAGCCATTCGGCCAACCCCGGCGCATCGCCCACAAAATAGATGCCTTGGTCCGCATGACGCGGCTATCAATACCTGAAGTTGCATCTTTGTGCATAAGGCAACACTTTCACACAGAGCCCCGAGCGTTGAATAGGTGAGTTTCCCCAATGTGAAACATGACAGCAAAAGCAACCGGGTGTGTTTCGGCCCCATTTGCCTTATAGAGGGCAAATGACGCGCGACGAAATTTTGCAGAGGCTGAAGGCTGCGGAGGCCGACCTGCGCGCGCAAGGGGTGGAGCATGCGGCCTTGTTCGGCTCCGTCGCGCGCGGGGACGATCGGCCCGATAGCGATATCGACATCATGATCGATCTCGCCCCCAAGGTTGTCGTGACCATCTTCGACTATGTCGGCGTAAAGGACTTCATCGCCGATATGTTCGACAGCGTGGTGGACGTTGTCAGCCGCGAAAGCCTGAAACCCCTGGTGCGGCCGGGGGCGACCGCTGACGCCATCTATGCTTTCTGATTTCTGCCCGAACTCCGCAGGACCATCGAAGCTGAACTTTCCCCGCTTGACCGAGCGACTATGACGGCCGACCCCGCCCCCTACCGAAACCGGATCAACGCCTCCTGGGCCGCCGAGGCCACCAGGACGCCGTCCTGGCTGTAGATGGCGCCGCGGTTGAAGCCGCGGGCGCCCGAGGCGCTGGGGCTGTCCTGGACATAGAGGTGCCAGTCGCTGAACCGGCAGGGCCTGTGGAACCAAAGGGCGTGGTCCAGGCTGGCCACCTGCAGCCGGCCCGAATCCCAGTCGACAGCGTGCGGGCGCAGGGACGCGTCCAGCAGGCTCATGTCCGAGGCGTAGGCCAGCACGCACTGGTTGACCACGGGATCGGCGCCGACCTCGGTCCGGGCCCTGAACCAGCAGCGAAAACTGGGGTCGCGCGGCTGGGGATTGGCGCGCGGCTGCGGATCGATCGGCCGCAGTTCAACCGGCCAGGGGATGCGGTCGTTGTCGCTGGGGCGCGGCTCAAGGGCGCGCAGCTGTTCTTCGTTCAGCAGGCCGTCCGGCGGCGGGACCTCGGGCATGGTCGCCTGATGCTCAAAGCCCTCTTCGGGGATCTGGAACGAGGCCGACAGGTTGAAGATCTGGCGGCCGTGCTGGATGGCGGTCACCCGGCGGGTGGTGAAGCTGGCGCCGTCGCGGGCGCGCTCGACCTGATAGAGGATCGGGATCTTGGGATCGCCGGCGCGGATGAAGTAGCTGTGCAGCGAGTGGCAGACGCGCCCCTCCACCGTGCGATAGGCCGCGGCCAGCGCCTGGGCCACCACCTGGCCGCCATAGATCCGCTTCTGGTCCTCGCGGCCCGGGGTGCGGCCGCGGAACATGTCCAGCTCGATCGTTTCCAGATCGAGGATCTGGCCCAGTTCGCTGTCTTGGTCCATGACGCCCTGCCCGACTGCTTGCCCGAGCCGAGCTAGGCCATCGCGGCGGCGGCGACAAGCCGCAGAAAGCGGTTGTGCGGTGAGCAGGCGGCGCCCTTTTGGCCTTTGGCGACCCTGGGACGGAAAAATCCTCCGATCGCCGCGCTTTTTCCGCCGGTGTCATGGCCACGTCATGGACAAATGCTCCATCCGGCGCCATCGGACGCGGCGACCCCATACAAGGGCGAACGGTCGGGTTCGGGCGTTTGGGGCGAACGGCGAGACTTAAGATGGTGTTCCTACCGCCCGACCGGCTGAACCCGGCCCTGTTGGCTCGTTTCGCGCGCCGCCGGCTTGCGCCCAACCGCGCCGACGTGATCGCCATGGTGCTGATGGCCGTGGCCGTGGCCCTGGTCGCCCATGGCGCGCAGCAGATGAACCAGCCGCTCAGCCAGCTGAACATCGCCCCGGTCACCCTCGATCCGGCGCGCCTGCCCGAATATGCGGTGCGCACCACCCTGCGCATGTTCGCCGCCCTGTTCGCCTCGCTGATCTTCACCTTCGTCACCGCCACGGTGGCCGCCAAGAGCCGCAAGGCCGAGATGATCATCGCCCCGGCGCTGGACATCCTGCAGTCGGTGCCGATCCTGGGTTTTCTGACCTTCACCGTGACCTTCTTCATGGGCCTGTTCCCGGGCAGCGAGCTTGGGGTTGAGGGCGCGGCGATCTTCGCCATCTTCACCAGCCAGGCCTGGAACATGGCCTTTTCCTTCTACCAGTCCCTGCGCACCCTGCCCGGCGACCTGGACGAGGTGTCCAAGGGCTTTGGCCTGTCGTCCTGGCAGAGGTTCTGGCGGCTGGAGCTGCCCTTCGCCACCCCGGCCCTGGTGTGGAACACCATGATGTCCATGTCCGGCGGCTGGTTCTTTGTCGTCGCGTCCGAGGCCATCACCGTCGGCAAGACCACCGTCGCCCTGCCCGGCATCGGCTCGTGGCTGGCTATCGCCATCCAGCGTCAGGACATCAAGGCGGTGGTCTGGGCGGTGTTCGCCATGGGCGTGGTCATCCTGCTCTATGACCAGCTGCTGTTTCGGCCGATCGTGGCCTGGGCCGACAAGTTCCGCTTCGAGCAGACCGCGTCCCAGGACCAGCCGGAGTCGTGGTTCTATGACCTGCTGACCCGCACGCGGCTGCTGCGGCGGATCTTCACGCCCCTGACCCTGCCGTTCAAGGCCCTGCCCAAGCTGCCGCGGCGGGCGCCGCAGGCCGGATCGCCGATGGATCCGCGCCTGGCCACGGCGGTGGACGTGCTGTGGGTGGCCACGGTGATCGCGGTGGCGCTGTGGGGCGCCTGGAGCGTGATCGGCTATGTGCGCCACACCATCACCCTGCACGACGCGGCCCAGGTTTTCGGCCTGGGCGCGATCACCCTGCTGCGGGTGGTGATCCTGATCGCCATAGCCAGCGTGATCTGGGTGCCGATCGGCGTCTGGATCGGCCTGCGCCCGGCCTGGTCGGAGCGGGTGCAGCCGGTGGCCCAGTTCCTGGCCGCCTTTCCGGCCAATGTCCTGTTTCCCATCGCCGTGGGCCTGATCGTGGCGTGGAAGCTGAACCCCAATATCTGGCTGTCGCCGCTGATGATCCTGGGCACCCAGTGGTACATCCTGTTCAACGTCATCGCCGGCGCCAGCGCCATCCCCAACGACCTGAAGGAGGCGGCGGACATGTTCCACGTCAAATCCTGGCAGTGGTGGCGGGATGTGGCGCTGCCGGGCGTGTTTCCCTATTACGTCACCGGGGCCCTGACGGCGTCCGGCGGCTCGTGGAACGCCAGCATCGTCGCCGAGGTGGCCAGTTGGGGAACCACCCACCTGAAGGCCGCCGGCCTGGGCGCCTATATCGCCGAGGCGACGGAGGCCGGGGATTACCCTAAGGTGGCCCTGGGCATCGCCGTGATGTCCTTTTTCGTCATCCTGCTCAACCGCACGCTCTGGCGGCCCATGTACGGGTTCGCCGAGCGCCGCCTTCGCCTGTCCTGAAGGAGCCGTCCATGACCCTTCTTACGCCCGAACGCACCGACGCCCAGGTGAACCTTGTCGAGGTGCGCGGGGTCAAGCACCTCTATGGCAAGCGCGGCGGCTCTGGCCTGCTGGTGCTGGACGACGTCGACCTGACCCTGCGGCCCAACGAGATCGTCGGCCTGTTGGGCCGGTCGGGCTCGGGCAAGTCGACCCTGCTGCGCACCATCGCCGGCCTGATCCGTCCGACCGAGGGCCATGTGACCCTGAGGGACATGCCCGGCGACGATTCCGCCCACGGCGTGGCCATGGTGTTTCAGAGCTTCGCCCTGTTTCCCTGGCTGACCGTGCAGCAGAACGTGGAGCTGGGCCTTGAAGCCCAGGGGGTCAGCGCCGAGGAACGCCGCAAGCGCGCCCTGGCCGCCATCGACCTGATCGGGCTCGACGGTTTCGAAAACGCCTACCCAAAGGAGCTGTCCGGCGGCATGCGCCAAAGGGTGGGCCTGGCCCGCGCCCTGGTGGTGCAGCCTTCGGTGCTGTTGATGGACGAACCGTTCTCGGCCCTGGACGTGCTCACCGCCGAGACCCTGCGCACCGACCTGCTGGACCTGTGGTGCGAAGGCCGGATGCCGATCCGCTCGATCCTGATCGTCACCCACAATATCGAGGAAGCGGTGCTGATGTGCGACCGCATCCTGGTGTTCTCGTCCAATCCGGGACGGGTGATCGCCGAGATCAAGGTCGACATGCCCCAGCCGCGCAAGCGCCTCGACCCGGCCTTCCGCGCCCTGGTCGACGACATTTATGCCCGCATGACCACCCGCACCGCCGCCCAGCCCATCCGCGACGGCAATTTCCCCGGCATGGGCATCAGCATGGCCCTGACCCACATCTCCACCAACACCCTGGCCGGGCTGATCGAGGCGGTGGCCGCCGCGCCCCATGACGGCAAGGCCGAGTTGCCCAACCTGGCGGCGGAGGCCCATCTGGAGGCCGACGAGTTCCTGCCCATCGCCGAAACCCTGCAGCTGATGCGCTTCGCAGAGATCGACGGGCGCATGATCCGCCTGACCCCGGACGGCCGCCGCTACGCCCTGGCCGATGTGGACGAGCGCAAGCAGCTGTTCGCCCAGCACCTCCTGGCCTATGTGCCGCTGGTGGCCCATATCCGCCGCGTGCTCGACGACCGCGCCAGCCACCAGGCCCCGGCCCGCCGCTTCCGCGACGAGCTGGAAGACTTCATGTCCGAGGACTATGCCGAGGAGACCCTCAACGCCGTGGTCTCCTGGGGCCGCTATGCCGAGCTGTTCGCCTTCCACGAAGACGCCGACCGCTTCAGCCTGGACGACCCGGCCTAGGCGATACGGAAGCGGAATTTGAGTCTGGCCAAGAAACGCCTCGCCCGAAGGGAAGTGGGAGATTCGGTCGCGCCGATCATGAGTCATACCAGCGGCCCTTGGGTTTGACCGTTGGAGTAGGTTTTCCCCGTCATGGTCGGCCTATGCCCATAGGCGCTAAGTTAGGCCGGGGCGGTCGAATCTACCTTCTCCCATGGGGAGAAGGAGGGGCCCGTTCGCGAAGCGAAGGGGAGGTTGAGGGGGTAAGGCCTCTCAGTTCCATCCTGAAAAACCGTAACCCCTCACCCTCCCACGCCTTCGGCGCGGGCCCCTCCCTCTCCCTTCGGGCGAGGTGTTTCTTGGCCAGGCCCCTAACTTAGCGTCTATGGGCGCATGCCAGCCATCCATTCCGTGAACGAATGGGAGGGACTAGGGGCGTGGGATTCATCCTGAAGGCTTGGTGCGGCGTGACCTTCACGGCATGGGTCACCGCGACGAGCGCGGTGAAGACGGTGACGGATGGGCGGAACCTTCAGCGGTCAGTCTCAAAGACCGCTGACATTCAGTCCCGCGACACCGCGAACCCGCCGAAGGCCTGCTGCACCGGCATCAGTTCCAGGGTGTTGACGTTGATGTGGGCTGGCAGGCGCAGCACCGTTTCCAGGGCGGTGGCGATGTCCTCGGCGCTGAGCGGCTTCATGCCCTGATAGACCTTGGCGGCCGCCGCCTCGTCGCCCTTGAAGCGGACCAGGGAGAATTCGGTCTCGCACATGCCCGGCTCGATGGAGGTCACGCGGATGGCCGTGCCCAGCAGGTCCGCGCGCAGGTTCAGGGAGAACTGGCGGACAAAGGCCTTGGTCGCGCCATAGACGTTGCCGCCGGGATAGGGATAGCTGGCCGCCACCGAGGACATGTTCAGCACATCGCCCCGGTTGCGCGCCACCATGCCGGGCAGCACCGCGCGCGTGATGCGGGCCAGGCCCATGACATTGGTCTCGATCATCGCCTCCCAGTCGGCCATGTCGGCCTCGGGGGCCTTGTTCAGCCCTAGGGCAAGGCCCGCATTGTTGAACAGGATGTCGACGGCCTGGAAGGCTTGCGGCAGGCGGGGCAGCAGGGCGGCCACCGCCTCGGCCGACCGCAGGTCCAGGGGCCGGGCCAGGACCTGGTCCTCGCCAAGCTCGGATACCAGCGCTTCCAACCGCTCGGCGCGGCGGCCGGTGGCGATCACCCGCCCCCCGGCGGCGACAAGGCGGCGGGCGAAGGCCTCGCCGAATCCCGAGGTGGCGCCCGTGATCAGCGCCGTGCGGCCTTCAGCCCAGTTGTCTGCCATGGTTCGACCCTTAAAGACGGTGTCCAATTACGCCTCGGCAAGCCAGCGGCTCGCCCGTTCGGCTGGATAGGAGGTCGCCGGTGAGAAGGCAAACCCCCCGCCTTGATTTGGTACAGCCCGCCCTAAAGCCGCTGCCCCAGGTCCCCGTCCTTCGACAACAGGATCGCCAGCCAGCGGGCGCCCTTGAACTCGGCGGCGATGGCCATCACCACCACGGTCAGCGGCGTCGACAGCAGAACGCCCGGCAGGCCCAGCATCTCGCCCCAGAAGCCCAGGGACAGCAGGATGAACACCGGGTCCAGGTTCAGCCGGTCGCTCTGCAGCTTGGGCAGCAGCACGTTTTCGATCATGAAGATCGCGCCGCCCAGACTGATCACCAGGATCACGGGGCGAACCGGCGATTCGAACTGGGCCAGGGCCAGCAGGGCCGGCAGGGCCGAGGCGCCGATGCCGCCGACGATCGGCACGAACGCCGCCAGGAATATGACGAAGGAAATGAACAGGGGATTGGCCACCCCGATGACGGTCATCAGACACCAGGCGGTGAAGGCCACGATCGCCGCCTTGACCGTCTGCAGCACGATATATTGCTCGGACGCATAGCGGACCCGGCCAAAGATCCGTTCGGCGTGGGACCGCTCCATCCGGCTGGGGAAGAGCCGTTCGGCCTTGCGTCCGAACGCCTGCCGCGACGCGAGCAGGAACCCCAGATAGATCATCACCAGCACCGCCTCGGAGATCACGCCCCGCGCCGCGCCGAACACCCGCGACACCGCCGAGGACGGATTGTCCCCGCGGAACAGGTCGGTGATCGTCAGGGGCGCGATCTGCAGGTTGGCGCTGACTTGCAGCAACAGCTTGTCGATGCGCGGCTGCAGCACCTTGACCTGGGTGGCGAACGAACCGCCGTAATGGGCGAAGATGAGCACGACGATGGTGAAGCCGGCCACGGTGACCGTGATCCCCAGGGTCGAGCGCAGCCATTGCGGCCAGCCTGGAAAGCGGCGCTCCGTGGTCCGCGACATCCCGTCGATCAGCAAAAGCATGAACACGGCGATGATCAGCGGGGTGATGATCCCGTTCAGCGCCTTGACCGTGAAACCGCCGATGACCACGGCGATAAAAACCCCGGCGTTTCTCAAAGCCACCGATGCGCCCGTCGCTAGGACGTGGGCATGGGCGTGGTTTTGGGCCGGCGTCTCGTCGACCGGCCGGGTCTGGCTCACTATTCCGTCTTCGCTCATCCGCGCCTTCGTGTCTCAAACCTGAAATCAGATCCTATAGCCTGCTTAACGCGGATCAGGCGCGCTCAATCGCGGCCTGGATCGGCTATGGCGGCGCCTGGCGGCTTGGGTTATCGACCAAGGGCCATGACCGCGCCCCCTAGCCGCCCTTGAACGCGCCCCGCCCCGTCGAGCCGGCCGCAACCAATGCCGCCGCCCGTGGACGCCCGTCCCGGATCCGGCGGGCCTGGGCGTCACCTGCGCGCAGGATGCTGGTGTCGCTGGTGGCGCTGGTGGGCGCTGTGTGGCTGATCCGCCATATGCTCAAGGACTTTTCCTGGCCCCTGTTCGTCGCCGCCGTGCGGGCGACGCCGGCCTGGGCGCTGGAGGCGTCCATCGTCCTGACCCCCGCCAGCTATGTCTGTCTGGCGGTCACCGAGTGGTTCGCCCTGCAAAGCCTGGGTCACAGGCTGAACTGGCATCGCGCCGGACGGGTGGCCTTCGCCTCCTACGCCGTCTCCAACAGCCTCGGCTTCAGCCTGGCCACGGGCACGGCCACCCGGCTGCGGCTCTATGCCCGCTGGGATCTGAGCCCCGCGGCGATCACGGCCGTGGCCCTGTTGGCCGGCGCGGCGGTCTGTCTGAGCGGCGTGGTCACGGCGGGCCTTGGCCTGATGTTGCGCCCCAGTCCGTTCGCCGAGGTGTTTCATTGGCCGCGCGGGGTTGTCGAAGTCATCGGCTTGGCCCTGCTCGCGCCGGGGACCCTGTGGTTCATCATCCTCAGGCGCGGCGCAAAGGACGCGCCGCCGGTGGCGCACAGCGCCTCGGGCCGGGCCTTGGCCCTGGTCGCCGGCGTCGCCGATTGGATCCTCTCCGGCGCAGCGCTCTATGTGCTGCTGCCCCATCCCAGCCTGGCCGCCTTTCCGCAGTTCCTGGCGGTGTTCGTGCTGGGCTCGCTGGTCAGCGCCGCGACCGGCGTGCCCGGCGGCGTGGGCGTGTTCGAGGCGGTGGTGCTGGGCCTGTCGACCCTGCTCGCCCGCGCCAATGAAACCGCCACGGCCCTGATCCTCTATCGGGTGATCTACAGCCTTGGCCCTCTGGTGGCGATGACGGCGGCGCTGAGCCTGCTAGGCTTGGTGCGCAAGGCGCGCGACGAGGCCCGGCGGACCCGGCCATGACGATAGCGCCCCCCGTCCTGGTGGTCGACGCCCGGGGCCACCGCTGCCCGACCCCCTCGCTGCGCCTGCGCAAGGCGCTGGAGGCCGCGGCCGAAGGCGCCCTGGTCAGGTTGCTCGCCGACGATCCCCTGGCGCGGATCGACGTGCCGCACCTGCTCGCCGCCCTGGGCTATCCCCTGCTCAGCCTGGAGGTCGAGGGCGCCGTTCTGGCCTTTACCGTTCGCAAGGCGTCTTGCGGCGACCGTCCGGCTTGAGGCCGGGCGCGGGCGGCAGCACCAGTTCGATCTCGGTCGCCAGCGCGCCGCCGTAAAACACCGCATTGACGCTCCAGGACAACCAGACCAGCAGCACGACCACGGCCGCGATCGAGCCATAGGTGGCCCCGAAATGGGCGAACTGCTTGGCGTAGATCGCGCTGGCCCAGGAGGCGGCCAGGGTCAGGATCGCCGCGGCGGCGCCGCCGGCGACCGAGGCCCGCCAGTCCACCGGCCGGGTCGACATGGCGTAGCGATAGATCAGCGTCATGCCCAGGCTGACCCCGATCGAAGCCCAGGTCCACTCGCTGTAGAACCAGTGCACGCCTTTCAAAGGGCTCTGCTCCAGGGTCGCGGCCAGGATGCGGACCGCCAAAAAAAAGGCCGACACCAGGCCCACCAGGGCGATGGCCGCAATCAGAACCACAAAGGCCAGCAGGTTGAAGCGCACAAAGCCGTGCGGCTGGTCCTCCTCATGGATCAGGGACAGGCCGGCGATCAGGGCCTTGAAGCCCCGATGCGCGGCGTAGAGGCTGATCAGCAGCGCCGCGCCGCTCTGGGCCGAGACGATGCGGATCGGGGTCCTGGCCAGGCGCAACAGCTCGCTCGAAAACAGGTCGCCGGCGCTCTGGGGGAGCAGCTGAGCCAGGGCGTCGGCCTGGGCGATGGCGCGGGCGGGGGTCAGGAGCAGGCTGTAGACGCCGATGACGATGGCCAGGGTCGGGAACGCCGCCAGCAGGGCGTAGAACGACACGCCGCCGGTATAGAGCATGACATCGCGGCCCCAGAGCCGTGACAGGGCCCTGGCGGTGACGCGCAGGGCCTCGCGCATCCACCTATAGGGCGGCGGGGCGGTGATGCGCTGTAGCCGAGAGTCCATGGTTTCCCATAGCCGCTCCCGCCGCCTTGTCGAAGACGTCAAATGCAGAACGGCGCGCCATCGATGCCGATAACGCGCCGTTCCGGCTCTTGATCGCCGACAGGGGGGCGGGAGGAACGGACGACCAAGAGCACGCCCTGAATGGGCCTTCCAGCCTGAACCCCGGCTGAACGACGATGACAGGTCGCATGGCTTGGTTTGCGTGGTTCGAGACGCTCGCTGACGCGAGCCCTCACCATGACGCTGTCGGGTGGGCGGCAAAGAGCCTCGTCATGGTGAGGAGCGGACCCTCAGGTCCGCGTCTCGAACCACGCAAGGACCTACCCACCGCGATTTTCCAAACCGTCGCTAAAGCGCGCCGGCGGTTTTCAGGGCCTCGATATCGCCGCCCGAGAAGCCCCAGTCGGCCAGGGCCGTGTCGTTGTCGGCCCCGATCGCCGGGGGCGGCGCCTGGATCGCGCCGGGCGTGGCCGAGAAGCGCGGCGCGGGCGCGGGCTGCACAACCCCGTCGAGGGTGACGAAGGTCTCGCGCGCGGCGTTGTGCGGATGGAGCGGGGCCTCGTCCATGGTCAGCACCGGGGCGAAACAGACGTCCGAGGCGTCCATCAGGGCGCACCACTCGTCGCGGGTCTTGGTCTGGATCACCGCCGCCAGCCGTTCGCTCAGCGTGGGCCACAGGTCGCGGTTCATCTGCTGCTGGAATTCGGGATCCTTGATCCCGGTCTTCTCGAGCAACAGGGCGTAGAACTGCGGCTCGATCGACCCGATCGAGATCCAGTGGCCGCAAGCGCATTGATAGGTGTCGTAGAAGTGGGCGCCGCCGTCGAGCAGGTTGGCCCGCCGCTCACCGGTCCACATGCCGCTGGCCTTCATGCCGTAGAACATGGCCATCAGCGACGCGGCCCCATCGCTCATGGCGCAGTCGATCACCTGGCCCTGGCCGGTGGCGCGGGCGTGAATGACGCCGGCCAGAAGGCCGAACGCCAGATAGAGGGCGCCGCCGCCGAAATCGCCGACCAGGTTGAGCGGCGGGATCGGCTTGTCCTGGGTCCCGATGGCCGCCAGGGCGCCGGTGATGGCGATATAGTTCATGTCGTGGCCGGCGGCCTTGGCATAGGGCCCGAACTGGCCCCAGCCGGTCATGCGACCATAGACCAGCTTGGGATTACGCCCCAAGGCCACGTCGGGACCCAGGCCCAGCCGCTCCATCACCCCGGGCCGAAAGCCTTCGAACAGGGCGTCGGCCGAACCGATCAGCTTGAGGCAGGCCTCGATCGCGTCGGGCGATTTCAGATCCAGGGCCACGCTGCGCCGCCCGCGGCCGGTGATGTCGAACCTGGAGCCGCGCCCGCCGCCCTTGCGATCGATGCGCACCACATCCGCCCCCAGGTCGGACAGCAGCATGCCGCAGAACGGTCCCGGCCCGATGCCGGCGAACTCGACCACCTTCAATCCTGATAGAGGCCCTTGAGCCGCGGGTCCTTGCGCCATCGCCGTCATCCCATCCTGTCTGGGGCGAGCCTTTTCGGAGCCGCCCTCGTTGCGCATTCCCCCGCACCTTCGGCCGCTATTATCAGACGGGGCCTCTGGTATGTTGCGAGCGAGCGATTCTAGAGTAGCGACCATGATCGACGCCGAAAACGACGACGTCGCGTCAAGTCGGAAAGGAAAATGGGTGACGCTGCACCCGCGGGTATTGATCGTAGCCAAGGATGACACGCTCGCCGGCCCGCTTGCCGAGGGCCTGGATCGTCTTGGCTGGCGCACCATCACCGCCCGGGGGCCCTATGCCGCCCTGGCCGCGCTGGGCGATCTGGAGATCGAGGTGGCGATCATCGACGCCGCCCAGGGTCCCGAAGAGGCCGCCACCCTCGCGCGGCGGCTGAAGGCGTCCTGCACGCCGCGCAGCCTGCCGGTGATCGCCATCGGCGTGCCCAGCGACCGGCTCGAAGCCACGGCCTTCGACCTGGTGCTGGCCCCGCCCTTGCACCCGGCCCAGGCGGCCCTGCGACTTGAATCCCTGACCCGGATGACCATCGCCGAGGAGGAGTTCGCGCTGCGGCTGGAAACCTTTGGCGATCGGGGCCGCAAACTCGATCTGCCGGCCGAACCCAAGGGCGCCTACCGGGTTCTGGCCATCGGCGAGCCGGCGCCGCAGTTTCTGGCCCTGTCCAACGCCCTGTCGGAGGGCGGGGCCGAGGTGGTCGGCGCCTTCACCGCCTATACCGCCTTCGACTATCTGCACGAGCAGGCGTTCGACGCCGTGGTGCTGTGGGCCGGCGAAAACCAGGCCGAAGCCCTGTCGATCGCCGCCGGCATGCGTCGCAACACCCGTCTGTATCACGTTCCCGCCCTGCTCTATCTGCAGAGCCCGGCGCAGATCGGCCTGGCCGAGGCCTATCACCGCGGTGTGTCCGACCTGGCCACCCCGGATATCGCTCCCGGCGAGACCGCCAAGCGGGTGATCGAACTGGCCCGCGCCTATCGCCGCCAGAACGCGATCCGCGAAGCCCTGGACAAGGCGCGCCGCTCCGGCCTGATGGACGCGCCGACCGGCCTGTTCACGCGGGACCTGTTCGCCGCCCACCTGGCGCGGCTGGTGCAGGCCTCGCGGCTGCGTAACCGGGCCCTGTCCTTGTGCGTGCTGCGGGTGTCGGAGCGCGCCGACCTGGCCCAGGTGCGCGCCGGCGGCTGGCTCGACCGGGCCATTCCCCAGATCGGCTCCATGATCGGCCGCCTGATCCGCGCCGAGGACACGGCCGCGCGCCTGGGGCCCGAAGTCTTCGCCCTGGCCTTGCCCGCGACCAACCAATCGGCGGCGCGGGCGGCCGGCGAACGGATCGCCGCGGTGATCGCCTGCACGGCCTTTGATTCCGGCGACGATCGCCCGCCCTTCGTGGTCGAGTTCGAGATCGGCGTCGCCGAGGTCGAGGCGGGTGAAAACGGGGCCAAGGCGTTGGAACGGGCCGCGGCCCGCGCCCTGCACCTCAAAGCCAGCTAAAACGGAAAATCAGACATGATGTCCGCGGCGAGCGGGGTGTTTGGCCCGCAAACCCCCTCTATCCTCATCGGCCTGGCCGTGCTGGTTCCGATCCTGTTGTTGCGCAACGCCCGCCCGCGCAAGCTGCGGGTCGACCTGTTGTGGATCCGGCCGGCCATCTGGGCCGTGATCGCCGCCCTGAGCTTCAGCCAGGCGCCCCCGCCGCTGTCGGCCGAGGCCGTGGCCATTCTGGCCGCCAGTCTCGCCGCCGGCGCCGTGCTTGGCTGGCAGAGAGGCCGGATGATGCGGATCGAAGTCGATCCGGCGACCCATCAGATGACCCTGCGCGCCTCGCCGGCGGCCATGATCTTCATTGTCGTGCTCATGGTGCTGCGGGTCAGTCTGCGCGACGTCGCGGTGCAAAATCTGGGGCGAACCCATCTGCCGATCACCATCCTGGTCGACGCGTTGATTCTGTTCAGCCTGGGGCTGATGTTGACCCAGAGCGCGGAAATGTGGATACGCGGACGAAGACTGTTGGCCGAAGCGAAGGCCGTCAAGGTAAGTGCTCAGTGAACCAGAAGAGTTTATTATCGAGGATGTTCGTCTATCTGGCTGAGAAGATGATGCCTCTTCTCGTCCATAGAATGAAGAATACTGCGCCGTGGAAGGAAAATTTCTACTTTCCGTCGCCTCAAGCGATCGGGTTTTCCTCAGATTTTCCGTTTATGGCTTCGTCTTTCTGTGTCGCGGACGATTTTTTTCATACGGATTTCGCTCGCTACTGCGAATTCATCGGCGTGGACGTGCACCTCTATCGCAAGCTTTGGGAATGGGTGTTCATCGTCCACCAGGCCCATCAGGCCGGCGTGCTAGGTCCCGGCCGCCGCGGCCTGGCCTTTGGCGTCGGCCAGGAACTGTTGCCAGCGGCCTTTGCCAATGTGGGTTGCGAGATCACCGCGACCGATGCGCCTTTGGCCGTCGGCGTCGAGAACGGTTGGATGGAAAGCCGGCAATTCGCAGCGGGTCTGGCGGGCCTGCCTTCGGGGCGGATGGACCGGGCGGCGTTCGAGAGCCTGGTGCGCTGGCAGGAATGCGACATGAGGGCGATCGATCCGACCCTGACCGACTACGATTTCTGCTGGTCTTCCTGCTGCCTGGAACATCTGGGAGACCTGCAGAACGGCCTCGATTTCATCGTTGAATCCGTCGAAAAGACGCTGAAAATCGGCGGCGTCGCCTTTCACACCACAGAATTCAACCTCTCGTCCAACACCGGGACCGTCGACCACGGCGCCACCGTCCTCTATCGCCGGTGTGATTTTGAGGCTCTGATCGTCAGACTGCGCAATCGAGGCCACCAGGTGGATGACCTGCGGCTTTCGCGCAATGCGTTCGTGATGAACGGCTATGTCGACACCCCGCCCTACCGGCCACATCTGATGCTGAATTTCGAGGGCTATGCCGCCACCTCGATCGGTCTTGTCGTCCGGCGCGGGCGATAGGCTGGGCGATCAGGCGGATTGGCGGATCAGCCCGCCGGGAACATAGTTGGACTCTTCGCGCAGGCGGACGAGCTTTTCGTTGGGGTACTGGCTGACCAGGGCGCCGGTGGCGCGATTGACCGTCTTATAGACCAACTCGCCCGCGGCCTTGTCGTCCTCGATGACCAGGGACAGGTCAGCACTTTGCACGGTGGGAGTCGCCGCGACCGCCTGCGCCGGCGCGGCGGCAGCGGGCGGCTGCCACGCGCCCGAGGCGTCGCTGGATGCGGATGTGACAGCGGAGACGTTCACCGAGAGACCTCATCAAATCGTTTTTTAGACAGTCGCCGAGTTCGCCTCGCTCAAGGGGGCGGTTCGACTGCCGGTGGGACTGACGCCTTGGCCTGATCGCCTGAGACGCCAACACTCGCACTGGACCAATACTCGGCGCAGCAAATGGCGCGCCGGACGCTACATGCGACATAACAGCGCTACACCATTAAGGATTACTGAACGTAAACGATTAAAGCGAAACCGGTCAGGCGCCGTGAACCGCGCGATCGGCGTTAAAAACCTGGGCCGTAGTGGTAACCGGCTTGCGCTCGCGCCGCCGATCAGGCCCAAGAGCCCCAGCTTAACGGAGCCGGGCGGCATGTTGATTTTGTTATTCGTGGTGGCGGTCTGGGCCGGAACCCAGAACGCCCTGGCCGGCGGCGGCTCTTTCGTCACTCTTCCCGCCCTGATTTTCAGCGGCCTGGACCCACGGGCGGCCAATATAGCCTCGACCCTGGCCCTGTTCCCCGGGCAGGTGACCACCGGCTGGGTTGGCCGCAGCATGGTCTCCGACGCCGGGGGGCTTCGCTTTCGCACCCTGGTCCTGCTGAGCCTGGCGGGCGGGGCGCTTGGAGCTGGCCTGCTGCTGCTCACGCCCAGCAGTTTCTTCGCCCGGCTGGTGCCGTGGCTGGTGCTGTTCGCCACCGGGCTGTTCGCCTATGGCAGTTTCGGACCCAAGCGCAGCGGAGCGCAGCGGCCGATGAACCCCCGCATCGCCGGCGCCTTGCAGTTCATGATCGCCATCTATGGGGGCTATTTCGGCGGCGGCATCGGCTTTCTGATGCTGGCGGCTTTGACGGCGGCGGGCCTGGCGGTGCGCGCGGCGGGGGCGACCAAGAACGTGCTGGCCAGCGTGATGAATGCGGCGGCGGTGGGCATCTTCCTGTTCACCCCTCACATCCCCTGGCTGCGCGTGGCCACGGTCAGCGTCGGCGCGATCATCGGCGGCTATGGCGGCGCCCTTCTGCTGCAGCGGGTGGACGAGCGGCTGATTCGCGGCTTCGTGGTCCTGCTGGGCCTTTGCCTGACCGTGGGGCTGTTCCTCTATCACCCCCACTGAGCCCAGCGGAACCTGTGGCCATCCCCTGGCGTTGGTCCGGTCAAGCTCCCATATAAGCTTCAGCGCCGCCGAGCGTGAGCCGCCTCCCCGCGGTCGATCCTGCCCGGCGCGACGCCCTTTGAGATCAACATGCCCATCCTCTTCGCCGTTTCCGTGCTCTGTGTCGTTGCGGCCGTCGCCGCGCCCCTGGCCGTCACCATGATCAACGCCGGACGTGGGCGCCCGCAGTGAGGGGCGTGGTCCGGGGCAATCCGTGGCTGCGGATCGCCATGGACGCCTGGTCGCTCAGCCTCGAGGCCTCATCGGTGATCGGCCTGCGCACCCTGAAGATCGCCGCCGGGGGCGCCGCGGGCGAGGCTGAGGCCCGGCTGATGGTGGCGGAGAAGATCGACGCCAGCCTGGACCTGCACACCAAGGCCATGACCGGCGCCCTGGGCTTCGACGCCTCGACCGCCACATCCAAGACCCTCAGCCATTATCGCCGCAAGGTCCGCGCCAATCGGCGGCGGCTGAGCAAGGGTTAGGGCGGGTCGTCCTGACCCGCTTGATCGACGCGCCGCCTGAGAAACTGTTCCGCACCCGTCCCTGATCGGTTGGGCTCTTGGCCCCCTATATGCCAAGCCTGTAACAATGCTATGGTCAGGGGTCGGCGACCATCCGCCCGACACCACTGTCAGCCGCGGCATCGGGGGGTATCGCGTTGATGATCGACCAAGCGTGGTAGCCGAGCTCGAGCCGGCCTTCGAACCGGCCATCGTCCCCGCCGCGCGGAGGTCCGGCCTCGGGGTCTGGCTGGTGGTCGTCTCGGCCCTGATTCCGCTGGCGCCGATCCTGATCTTCAGCCACCCGGCGCTGTCGGACTATCAGAACCACCTGGCCCGGCTGTGGCTGCTGACCCACGGGGCGCCGACGCCGTTCTACAGCGTCGATTGGCGGCATATCACCGGCGACATGGGCGTCGATCTGGTGGCCTGGAGCCTGGGCCCGGTGGCGTCCACGCAGGTCATCGGGCGGATCTGCCTGGCGGCCGCCTTTCTGCTGCCGCCGCTGGGCGCCGTGGTCCTCAATCGTCGCCTTTTTGGCGGCTGGGGTCCCTATCAGGCGATCATTCCCTTCTTCGCCTGGACCCTGACCGGCCTGGCGGGCTTTCTCAATTTCCAGATCGGCCTGGGCCTGGCCCTGATGTTCGCCGCCATGGACCCGGCGTTGCAGAGCCGCGGACCGTGGCTAGGCGCGGCGGCGCGGTGCGTCTGCGGCGCGGTGCTGTTTTTCGACCACGGCCTGGCCCTGCTGTTCTACGCCCTGCTGCTGGCCGGCTCCACCTTTGGCGAGACGGGCCTCGGGGCGCCCGGCCCCGCCTCGGCGCGGCGGATGGGCTCGGCCGTGCTGGCGGCCCTGACCTGCCTGATCCCGGTGATCCTGGTCACCCTGGTCTCGCATATCGCGCCGGGAAACCGCCAGCCACCGGGGCCGTCCAGCCTCTATGTCTGGAACACGGCCCGCTCGGCGATGATGGCCATGGCCTCGCCCTTGATCACCTATAACCTGGCGGCGGACGCGGGGCTGGCGGCCCTGGCGGCGGCGAGCCTGGCCTTCGCCGCCAGGGTCGGCCGGGTGCGCTTGCACATCGGCCTGCTGTCCGTAGCCTTGGTCTTGCTGGCCCTGAGCGCCTTCATGCCAGACTCGACGCCCCAGGGCGGCTGGACCGATCGCCGGCTGCCGGTCATGGCCCTGTTCGCCGGATTGGCGGCCGTGCGGATGTCATTTCCGGGCCGGCGGCGCGCGGCGGCGGCCTTCGCCCTGGCCGCCCTGGCCCTGGTCGGCGGCCGCACCGCCTGGATTGGCTGGAACTGGCGCGCCGCCCAGGGCCTGACTGACGCCGTCTCGACCGCCCTGGCCTCGGCCCGGCCCGGCGCGCGCATCCTGCCGGTCCAACATCAGCCAACCGAGGCCGAATTCAGCGCCGCGCCGCCCGGCCGGTTCATCTTCCGCCACGAACCGGCCTATCGCCACCTGGCGGCCCTGGCCATCCCGCAAAGGGGGGCCTTTGTGCCGACCCTGTTCGCCCAGCGCGGCGTGCATCCGATCAGGGTCAACCCGCCCTGGGATCAGATCGCTTTTGTCGAGGGCGGCGACCTGGCCAGTGTCAACGCCCTGGCCAACCCGGCCCTGGCGCCGCCGAGCGCGCCCTATGTCCGCCTGTGGCGCACGCGGTTCGACTATGTGCTGGTGGTCAATGCCGACTATCCCGACCGGAACGGCCCGGAGGTCCTGCCCGCCGGATTGACCCTGGTCCGCGACACCGGCTTCGCCAAACTGCTGCGGATCGACGCCGCGCGCTGAGCCCTACCGCACCGCCTTGGCCAGCTTCTCCAGGGTCTTGTCCAAGCGGGCGAAGCCGGCGGTCATGCAGGCCATGATCGCCTCGGCGTCGGCGCTGGGGGCCGTGGGTGCGTCGGCGCGGGCGGCCATGCGGACGCCGGCGGCGGGGGAGCGGGTGTCGGCGGCCTTGGCCCGCACCTGGCCATAGGCCTCGGTCAGGCGGCGGGCGCTGTCGCGCTCCTCGTTGATGTACCATTGCAGCAGATTGCAGCTCATCGGGTCATAGGCGCCGTCGGCAATGCCCTGCTTGATGTCGGGGAACAGGGTGTCGGGGTCCTCGCGATGGGCCGGCAGCTTGTCCAGGTCGCTGATCTTAGGATTGGCGTAGCGGGCCAGGCGCGCGGCCGCCTTGGGGTCGGGCTTTTGCCGCAGTTCAAAGCCCAGCTCGGCGATGCGGCGGCAGAACACCTCCCCGTGGCTGGTCTCGCGCGCGGCCACCAGGCGCAGCACGCAGGCCAGATCCTCGTCACAGGTGGCGTTGGCCCAGGCCTCCAGATAGAGGCCGGCCTCGGTCTCGGCCAGGGATATGGCGTTGAGCAGGCCCAGATATTTCGGCTTGTCGGTCAAGGTCGCGGTCTGCACGGCGGGATCCTTCCTGGTGGCGCCGGCTTTTGGCGCCGGCTTGCTGGCCAATATCGTGAACCTCTGGCGGGGGACGTCAAGGCGAGCGCGTCGCTCCATCGCCCCCATCACGGCAGCTTGACCTTTTTGGGGCTTTTCGAAAGATTGCCACCTTAAGGGGATTTCCGCGCTTCGACGCCTGAGTTCAGGCGCGAGCGACGATCTGTCGAACACAGGAGGGGCCAGAAATGCTCAGCGAGACCCTTAAGGAACAGGCGATAAAGGCCCTGTCCCTGAGCCCAAACCCCTTGACGATCGCTCAACGCAACTGGTTCGGCGCCGTCATACTGCCGTATCTGAGGGAAGAGCAGGTGGTCTGGTTGAGCATTCACGCGACGGACGTCAGCATTCAGGCGCTCGCCCGCAACCAGATCACCAATGGTGCGCCCGTCCAGTTCGTGGCGCACAGAAATGTCGTCGTCGACATCGAGATGGCCACAATGATGTGGAACCTGTTTCCGCACTTGCACGCCCAACATGGCCATTCCCTGGCGCGGTATCTGAAGACACAGTAAGGCGGCGTCGCTCTAGGCGTGAAAACGGCGGTCGAGTTCGTCCAATACGGGGCCTCGCCACGCCTCCTCGTGCTGCTTGGCCGCCGCGGCGCTGTAGAACCCCGCCTGGGTCAGGGTGACGCTGGAGCCAGCGCCCTTGGCGGCGATCTCGACGGTCAGCACAGTCTCCGCGCCATCCGTTCCCTTGGCGCCCGTCACCCAGGTCAATTCGGCCAGGCGCGGCGGCAGCAGGCGCAGAAAGCGGCCATAGTGGGGATGGCGCTGGTCTCCAAACTGGGTTTCGAAGAAGAAGGGCTGCCCGATCGAGGCCTGGATACGCGCCGTCCCAGGCCGGGCGAACCACCGCTCCCACTGGGTGGTGAACGCCAGATAGACCTGCTCCGGACGGGCCTGAAGCTCGCGCCTCACCCCGGCCTTGAACGGCCGCCCGACGAGATCCGGAAGCACCGGAGGCGAACGATCGGTTTCTTTGTCCATTGGCCACCCCGCTTAGACGGTTGCGATCGCCAGCAGACTAACGCCAAGTGCGCATATCCCCCTCGCCCACCGATGGTCCGGGGGCGAAAAAGTTCGCTCTAGACTTGGCGAGCCGCCGCTTCGCCCGAAATCTGAGCGTCACGCGTCGATGGCGGGGCCGCGTCAGCCGGTAGGCTGGGGCGACCACCCGCAAATAGGGCTTCACGGTTCCTGCTTGGCTCGGCCGCCAGGAACGAGCCCCATCTCGTGGCCGCGGTGGAGGAACTGGCGCGGCTGCTGGAGGATTACAGCTGGCAAGACCCAGCGGCGCGAACGAACGAGGACCTGGCGCGCCCTTCCCTAGCGCCGATCGGACCTCTAGAGTGACGCACCGCCAGACGATCAACCGCCATGGGACGCCGGCCAGCCCCGGTCCAACCGTCCCCTAGGGGTGCGTATGCCAGACGAACCGCCCCAGTTGCTTTCTGATATGGCGCAAGCCGATCGCTTCCAGATCCTGATCGACGCCGTCAAGGACTACGCGATCTATCTGCTTGACGATCAAGGGTATGTGGCCACTTGGAACACCGGCGCACAGCGCTTCAAGGGCTATACGGCCGCCGAGATCATCGGCCAGCACTTCTCGATCTTCTATACCGCCGAGGATCGCGCGATCGGCCTTCCCGCCCACGCCTTGCAGACGGCGGCGAACGAGGGCCGGTTCGAGGCGGAAGGTTGGCGCTTGCGCAAGGACGGCACACGCTTCTGGTCGCACGTGGTCATCGATCCGGTCATCGGCGACAGGGGCGGAGTGATCGGCTACGCCAAGATCACCCGGGACATTTCCGAAAAGCGGATCATCGACGAAGCGCTCATGGCCAGCGAGCGGCGCTTCCGCCTGCTGGTCCAGGGCGTGCGCGACTACGCCATCTATATGCTCGATCCCGACGGCCGGATCACCAACTGGAATTCGGGCGCCGAGGCGATCAAGGGCTATTCGGCGGACGAGATCGTCGGCCAGCATTTTTCGGTGTTCTATACGGAGGAGGATCGCGCGGCGGGCGAGCCTGCCCGGACGCTGGCCACGGCCCTCCGGGAAGGCAAGTTCGAGGGGGAGGCGCAGCGGGTTCGCAAGAACGGCGAGCGATTCTGGGCGAACGTCCTGATCGACCCGATTTACGACGACAGTGGCCAATTGGTGGGCTTCGCCAAGGTCACGCGCGACGTCACTGAGCGGCGCAGGGCGCAAGCGGAGATCGAGCAGTCGCGGGCGGCGCTGATCCAGGCGCAGAAGATGGAAGCGATCGGGCGGCTCACCGGCGGCGTCGCCCACGACTTCAACAATCTTTTGACGGTGATCGGCGCCTCGGCCGAATTCCTGCTGCGACCGCACCTCACCGAGGAGAAACGGACGCGCTATGCCCAGGCGATCGCCGATACGGCCCGTCGCGCCGCCACCCTGACCGGCCAACTGCTGGCCTTCGCCCGTCGCCAGCCTCTAAATCCCGAGGCGTTCGACGTGGGTGCGCGGCTTCGCGGGCTGCAACAGATCTTCGGCACGACGGTCGGCTCGGCCGTAAGCGTCGACATCGCCATACCCGACGGGACCTACCTGATCGAAGCGGACGCCAGCCAGTTCGATACCGCCGTGCTCAACATGGTCATCAACGCCCGCGATGCGATGCCGCGGGGCGGCCAAATCAGGATCACCGCCTGTTTGACAAAGGGGGTCCCCGCCATTCGAGGACATACAGCCGTTCCCGGCGACTTCGTCGCGCTGGAGATCGCCGACACCGGGACCGGCATGCCGCCCGAAACCCTGACCCGGGTTTTCGAACCGTTCTTTACGACCAAGGCGGTCGACAAGGGCACCGGGCTTGGCCTCAGCCTGGTCTACGGCTTCGCCAAACAATCGCGAGGCGAGATCGACGTCCGCAGCGAGGTCGGCCTGGGGACGGTGTTCACCCTCTACCTCCCTCAATCGCAGGCGGCGATCGGCTCAAGGGCGCAGGCCGCCACCTCAGCCGAGCTCAGGGGCTTACCGGCGCGGAAGATCCTTCTGGTCGAGGACAATGAGGGGGTGGGCGATTTCGCGGCGGGACTGCTCAAGGAACTGGGCCAGACCGTCACCTGGGTCGGTGATGGCCAAACGGCGCTCGACACGCTCAGTGCGGATCCGGAGGCGTTCGACCTGGTGTTTTCCGATGTCGTCATGCCGGGGATGAACGGCGTCGAACTCGGCCAAGCCGTCAAGGCGCGTTGGCCCAAGCTGGATGTGATCCTGACCAGCGGCTACAGCCATGTCCTGGCCGAGGAGGGAACCCACGGTTTCGAGCTCCTGAAGAAGCCCTATTCGATCGAGGGGCTGCTTGCGGCCCTGAAGCAGTATCCGAGCGGCTGAGCCCCGAGGCTGGCCGCCCGTCCCGATCAGGCCGCCGCGGCGATGTCTCCCTGGTGGAGGTCCTGCAGCACATAGCCGCGGCCCCAGACGGTTTCGATGTGGTGCTTGCCGTGGGTGGCCAGGGCCAATTTCTTGCGCAGCTTGCAGATGAAGACGTCGATGATCTTCAGTTCCGGCTCGTCCATGCCGCCATAGAGATGGTTGAGGAACATCTCCTTGGTCAGGGTCGATCCTTTGCGCAGCGAGAGCAGCTCCAGCATCTGGTATTCCTTGCCGGTCAGGTGCACCCGGGCGCCGTTCACCTCAACGGTCTTGGCGTCGAGATTGACCGTGATGTCGCCGGTCTTGATCACCGACTGGGCATGGCCCTTGGAGCGGCGCACCACGGCGTGGATACGGGCCACCAGCTCGTCCTTGTGGAACGGCTTGGTCATGTAGTCGTCGGCGCCGCCGGAGAAGGTCCGCACCTTGGTGTCGATCTCCGATGAGCCCGACAGGATCATGATCGGGGTATTGATCTTGCCCATGCGCAACGTGCGCAGAACATCCATGCCGCTCATGTCCGGAAGATTGAGGTCGAGCAGGATGAGATCGTAGTCATAGATCTTGCCCAGATCGACGCCTTCCTCTCCGAGGTCCGTCGTATAGACGTTGAGCCCTTCGGACTTGAGCATGAGTTCGATGCTTTGCGCCGTGGCGCTGTCATCTTCAATCAGCAATACGCGCATGCGTCTCTCCCTGCGGGACGCGGCTGACGACGGCGCAACGACGCCGGCGCAGCGTGTCGCCGAACCCGTCCTAAGGGTGTTTTAAGCACCCCTGTTAGGGAATGCGTCGAATTGTAGCTGAGACAATCTGGCGAACCTGATCAGGCGGCCTTGTTGGCGCGCGCCGATCGCGTCTTTACAAAACGCTACATTGGCCGCGAACGGGGGAAACCAGCGGCGGCTAGCTTGGACCCATGCGGTCTCGAACGAGCGAGGCCCGCCCAACTCCACAAGGATACCAAGTCCCATGAGCGACCCGATTTCCAGCTCCGACGCAACCCGGCCCGTCCGATCCAACCGCCTGCGCGGCGGCCTGCGGGGCCTGCTGCTGGGCGCCGCCTTCGCCGCCACCTTCGTCGCGGGCGGCCTGATCATGTCCGGGGCGCCGGCCGTGGCGATGGAAATGGCCATGGAGCATGGCATGCATGGCGGCGGCATGCATGGAATGGGCATGGCCCACGCCCATATCGAGCGCTTGCTGACCCAGGTGGACGCCACGCCGGAGCAGAAGGCCAAGATCGAGGCGATCTTCAAAACCGCGTTCCAGTCGCTGAAACCGCTGCACGAAAAGCTGGAAGGCGCGCATGGCGACCTGCACCGGCTGCTGGCGGCGCCGACCATCGACCGATCGGCCCTGGAGCAGCTGCGCGCCGCCCGCATCGCCGACGTGGATCAGGCCAGCAAGACCCTGGTCCAGGCCGCGGCCGACGCGGCCGAGGTGCTGAGCCCCGACCAGCGCGCCAAGCTGGCGACCCTGATGGCCGAGCACCATCGCCATCATCCGCAGTCTTAGGGACTCTCGTAGAAATAACCAAACCACTGAAAAAATAAGTCCGCTCATCCCCGCGCAGGCGGGGATCCAGATTTATCCACAGAATTCAGTGGGTTGTACCTGGATTCCCGCCTGCGCGGGGAAGAGCGCAATGAAAAATTGAAGCCTTTATTTGTCAACGAACCCTAAGGACAGGCTTGCCCCAGAGTAGCTTGCCCGCAAACGCCGCCCCTCGCCTTCGGCGCCGGGGCGGCGCACCTTGTCGGCCGAGGGGCGCATGAGCGGCAGAATCCTGATCATCGACGACGACGTGCGGCTGGCCGACATGGTCTGCGCCTATATGACCCAGGCCGGGTTCGGCATCGACGCCCGCCACACCGGCGCCGAGGGCCTGGCGGCCGTCACAGGTCGCGGGGTGGGCGCGGCGCCCTATGAGGCGGTGATCCTCGACATCATGCTGCCGGACATGGATGGCCTGGAGGTCTGCCGCCTGCTGCGGGTCAAGAGCGACGTCTCGATCCTGATGCTGTCGGCGCGGGGCGAGGACGCCGACCGCATCGTCGGCCTGGAACTGGGCGCGGACGACTATCTGCCCAAGCCGTTCAATCCGCGCGAGCTGCAGGCCCGGATCAAGGCCATCCTGCGCCGCCGCCACGGCCAGACCGGCGCCGGCGCCCAGGTTTTGCGCTTTGGCCGGCTGGAGATCGACCCGGGATCGCGCACGGTCCGCATCGACGGCCATGAGGCGGCCCTGACCTCCTATCAGTTCGACCTGCTGCACGTGCTGGCGCAGCAGGCGGGCAAGGTGCTGTCGCGCGAGCGGCTGATGGATCTGGTCAAGGGCGAAGAACTGGAGGCCTTCGACCGGTCGATCGACGTGCACATCTCCCGCATCCGCGCCGCCATCGAGGACGAGCCGGCCCATCCGAGGCGGATCATCACCGTACGCGGCGCCGGCTATCTGTTCGCCCGGGTCCAGGATCAGGGCTGAGATGGTCTCCATCATCCAGCGCGGCCTGTTCTGGCGCGTCTATCTGACCCTGCTGGGCAGCCTGATCCTGGTGGCGATGCTGGGAGCCATGCTGTGGCATCAGCTAGCGGAACAGGCCATGCCCGCCCCCACCAGTGTTCCCGCCGCGGCGCTGGGCGCCCTGCTGCCGGGGCCGGATGCCCCGACGGCCGAACTCGACGCCGTCCTGCGGCGCCTGTCGGTCGCCACCCGCAGCCGGGTGATGCTGATCGATCCCGGCGGCAGGTTGATCGGCGCGGCTCAGGACGGCCGAAGCCTCTCCCTGCCCGCCTTGGCGCGGGACAATCCGTTCAATCCCCGCGCCCACGAGGCGAGGATGCGCGTCTGGCGCGCTCACCTGCCGGATGGGCGCAGCCTGTGGGTGGAGCCGCGGCGGCGTTCCGGCCCGGCCGGCCCGCACATGCTGGGCATGCTGATGGCGGTCGCCGGCGCGGTCGGCCTGGCTGCCTATCCGATCGTCGCGCGGCTCACACGCCGGCTGGAGCGATTGCGATCCAGCCTCGACGCCTGGGGCGGCGGGCGGCTGGACAGCCGGGCCAGGGTCGAGGGCGATGACGAGATCGCCGCCGTGGCCGCCAGTTTCAACGCCGCCGCCGACCGGGTCGAAGCGCTGCTGGCGGCGCATAAGGCGCTGCTGGCCCATGCCAGCCACGAACTGCGCTCGCCCCTGACCCGGCTGCGCCTGGCCGTGGAGATGTTCGTGGCCACGCCCGATCCGGCCCTGCGTCCGGCGATCATCCGCGACATCGCCGAGCTCGACGGCCTGGTCGACGAAATCCTGCTGGCCAGCCGGCTGGACCAGGCCTCGGCCGCGCCGGAGCGGGAGAGAGTCGATTGCCTGAGCCTGGCGGCGGAGGAAGCGGCCCGGGCGGGCGCCAGCATCCATCACGCCGAGCCGGACGGAACCCCGTTCGACATCGAAGGCTCGCCGCGGCTGATCCGGCGGCTGATCCGCAACCTGGTCGAAAACGCGACCCGGCACGGCCAGCCGCCAGTGGAGATCACGCTGGCCCGCGCCCGGCGCGCGTCTGGCGACTGGATCGTGCTCAGCGTCGAAGACCAGGGCCCCGGCATTCCGCCCGCCGAGCGGGAACGGGTGTTCGAACCCTTCTATCGCCCGAGCGGCCGCGCCGAGGCGGCGGGCAGCTGGGGACTGGGCCTGTCCATCGTCCGCCAGATCGCCGAACGTCATGGCGGAACCGTGTCGTGCGACGCGCGTCCGGGCGGCGGCGGCCGGTTCGTCGCGCAGTTCCCCGCGGCGAGGCCGGCCTAGCCTAATGTGAGGTCTCAGAGACTGTTTGGAGAATCGCGGCGTTTGGGTCCTTGCGTGGTTCGAGACGCGAACCTGAGGGTCCGCTCCTCACCATGACGGGTTTTTTGCCGCCCACCCAACCGCGTCATGGTGAGGGCTCGCGCCAGCGAGCGTCTCGAACCCCGCAAACCAGGCCATGCGGCCTAGTTCCAAACGAAGTCTCAGCCGCAGGTCACCGAGATCACCAGGCCGGTCTGGGTGTCGAAAATGATGTTGGTGCGGTCGGGGCGATAGTCGTCGGCCACCGCGCAGGTGCTGCAGGACACCCGCCGCTTTGACGGATCCACGGGCACGGGGATCTCGGTGCGGGCCTTGCCGACCAGATAGGCCAGGCTGTGGGCGTCGCACTGTTCCTTGACCGTGCTCTGGCTGGCCGTGTTGGGCATCAGCCGCGCCGGCCCGGCGTCCGCCGAGGGGGGGCGGTCGTAGCCGTCGCGGCATCCGCCCAGGGCCAGCAGCAGCAGGCCCGCCAAAACCAGCCGTCTCATGCCTGTTTCTCCCAGCCGCGCTCGGCCCCCTGGCGCCAGTAGGAGACCGGCAGGCCCTGGGCCTTGAAGGTCTTCCAGCGTCCTCGCGCCTCGGCCAAGGCGATCTCGTCGCGGCCGTCGAACAAAAGAATGCAGCGCTTGTAGCCGCCCAGGTCCGGAGCCTCGGCGCCGTCGATCAGGAACACCGCATCGGCTCGGTTGGGATTGTCCGCCGCCGTGGTCAGGACGATCGGCTGACGCTCGGCGAAGGGTTCGTCCACCGGGCCATGCGGCAGGAAGCTGTCCTCGCGATAGGCCCACAGCCAGCCGTCCAGGTGCTCGATCCGCTCGCGTCCGCTTGCCCGGACCAGGGCCTTCCAGCCCCGCGCCAGCGTCTTTTCGAGCAGTTCGGGCAGGACCTGATCCAGGGCGCTGCGCTCCAGGTGATAGAACCAGACCTCGCAGGGAGCGCCGGCGCCGGGCGCAGTGTCGGTGATATCGGTCATGACCGCCGGCCAGCGCCTCAGTCTTCGTAGAAGTCGGCGACCAGCCGGTCGAGCAGGCGCACGCCGAAGCCGGTCGCGCCGTCGGGAGCGGTTGGCGTGGCGGACGGCTTTTTCCAGGCGGTCGAGGCGATGTCCAGATGGGCCCAGGGGGTGTCGTTGACGAAGCGCTGCAGGAACAGCGCGGCGGTGATCGAACCGGCGGGGCGGCCGCCGGTGTTCTTCACGTCCGCCGCCATGCTGTCGATCTGCTTTTCGTAGGCCGTCGGCAGGGGCAGCCGCCACAGGGCGTCGCCGGAGGCCTTGGAGGCGGCCAGGAGGTTTTCGGCCAGGGCGTCGTTATTGGAGAACAGGCCGCCAAAGTCGTTGCCCAGGGCGATGATGATGGCCCCCGTCAGCGTGGCCAGATCGACCATGAACTTGGGCTTGAACCGGTCCTGGCAGTACCAGAGGGCGTCGGCTAGCACGAGCCGGCCTTCAGCGTCGGTATTGATCACCTCGATGGTCTGGCCGGACATGGAGGTGACGATGTCGCCGGGGCGCTGGGCGTTACCGTCCGGCATGTTCTCGACCAGGCCGAGGATGCCGATCACATTGGCCTTGGCCTTGCGCTTGGCCAGGGTGAGCATCAGGCCGGCCACCGCCCCGGCCCCGCCCATGTCCCACTTCATGTCCTCCATGCCGTCGGCCGGCTTCAGGCTGATGCCGCCGGTGTCGAAGCAGACGCCCTTGCCGACGAAGGCCACCGGCTGGGCGTTCGGATCGGCGGCGCCGTTCCAACGGATGATGACCAGCTGGCTGTCGCGCGCGCTGCCCTGGCCGACGCCCAGCAGCGAACCCATGCCAAGCTCGGCCATGGCCGCCTCGTCCAGGATCTCGACGCTGGCGCCGAGGCCCTCGAGCGCCTTGACGCGATTGGCGAATTCCACGGGATAGAGGATGTTGGCCGGCTCGGACACCAGGTCGCGGGTGAAGAACACGCCCTCGGCCAGAGCCGACAGCGGCGCGAAAGCGGCCTTGGCCGCCGACACGTCGCCGGCGACGATGCGGACGGTCTGGATGGTCGGCTTCTTGTCGGCCTTTTCCTTGGTGCGATAGCGGTCGAAACGATAGGCGGCCAGGGTCGCGCCCAGGGCCGCGTGGGCCGCGAGCTCGGCCGAGCCCTCGGCGATGTCCACCGTCAGCACCTCGGCCCCGCTGGTCTTCAGGGCCTGATAGGCCTCGGCGGCGAGGGCCTCGACGCGGTTGGCGTCCAGTTCCGCCGCCTCGCCGAGGCCCATCAGCATCACCCGCGACGCCGAAAGGCCGCTCGGCGCGACGATGTCCAGGGTCTTGCCCTTGGCCCCGGTGAACTTCACCCCGGCCACGGCGCGGGCCAAGGCGCCCCCGGAAGCCGCGTCCAGGCGCGCCGCCGCGGGCGACAGGGCCCCGCCCTCGGCGACACAGACCACCCAGGCGCCGTCGGCGGCGGTATCGGTGGGGGCGACAAACTCGATCTGCATGCTGTACTCCCGGCGCAACGCCTGATCCAAGAATCTTGCGCTAAGGCCTTAGTCTGGCCAGCAGCGGTTGGCGACTCCCATCTGGCGCGTGTAGAGAAGGCGCCAACCCAGTCCCGGGGGTCCGCAACGGCCGCTCTGGCTCTATTGCGCGGAGGCCCATGCGTCTCATTGAAAAATATCTGCTCCGGCAAATGCTGGGGCCAACGCTTCTGGCCATAGCGGCCATGGGCGCGGTGGCGGTGCTGAGCCAGAGTCTCGGCGCGCTCGATATCATCGTCAATCAAGGCCAGAGCGCCTGGGTGCTGCTCAAGGTCATCGTCCTGGCCATGCCGCAGATCATGGCCATGCTGCTGCCGGTCGCCCTGTTTCTCGCCGCCCTGGTGGCGCTGAACCGGCTGCATACCGAGCAGGAGATCGTGGTCTGTTTCGCCAGCGGCATGAGCCGATGGCAGGTGATCTCGCCCGCCGTGCGACTGGCGGCCGTGGCCACGCTGATCTGCCTGGCGACCAATCTGTGGATCGCCCCCTGGGCGGACCGCGCCATGCGCGAGGAGCTGTTCCGCATCCGCACCGACCTGGCGGCCAGCCTGATCCATGTCGGCCAGTTCACCCAGCCCGCCGCGGGCCTGACTGTCTATGCCCAGGACAGCGACCAGAGCGGCGCGTTTCACAATCTGTTCGTGTTTCAGGAAAAACCGGAGGGCGGCGATACGACCTACATCGCCGCGCGGGGCAAGATCACCAAGCGCGGGGCCGCGCCGGTGCTGGTCATGCGCGACGGCTCCAGTCAGTCCTTCAGCCCCGCGGGGGTCCTAAATTACCTCAAGTTTGAAGAATATATATTTGATTTAACACCATTTATGGCGCCAGACGAGCTGGTTCACTACAAGATCCCGGACCGCTATCTGCACGAACTGCTGGCGCCGGACCTGACCCAGGCCTGGGAGCGGCAAAACCGCAAGAAGATGCTGGCCGAGGCCAATGCCCGCCTGGCCACCCCGCTCTACAACCTGACCTTCATGGCCATGGCCCTGGCCGCGGTGATCGGCGGCGCCTTCAGCCGACTGGGCTATTTCAAGCGCATCCTGGTGGTCTGCGCCGCCGCCGCCCTGATCCGGATCATCGGTTTCGGCGCCCAGGCCGCCTGCGCCAGCCAGCCCTGGCTGAACCTCATCCAGTACGCCATCCCGATCGCCGGGGCCTGGTGGGCGTTCGCCCTGCTGTTTCGCCAGCGGGCCAGCCGATTCGCCATCGCCCGCCGCGCGAAGGCCTTATCGAGCCTGCAGGGGGCCCGGGCATGAGGCCGCGACTGACGCGCATCGAAAGATATGTGCTGGAGATCACGCTGCTGGGCGTCGGCCTGGCGCTCGCCGTGATCGCGACGATCATCATGCTGATCGATTTCGTCGAACTGTCCCGCACCCTCGGGGTGGGCGCGGAGCTCAGTTTCAGCCAGACCCTGCGGCTGACCCTGCTGCACGCGCCCTCGGTGATCCTGCTGCTGCTGCCCTTCGCCTTTCTGTTCGGAGTCCTGGGCGCCTTCGTCAATCTGAACCGGCGCAGCGAGCTGATCGCCATGCGCGCCGCCGGGGTTTCCGCCTGGCGTTTCATCTTTCCGGCCGCCGGCGCGGCCATGGTCATCGGCCTGATCTCGGTGACCCTGCTCAATCCGCTGGCCTCGGCCCTCAACGCCCATTTCGAGCGCGACGTCGAGGTCATGCGCCGGGGTTCGGCGGCGGCCAAGGGCCGCGAGGTCTGGCTGCGTCAGGGCGATTCTCACACCCAGATCGTGATCCGGGCCCATACCGAGGGGCTGATCGGCGACACCCTGACCCTGAACGGGGTCAGCCTGTTCGTGTCAACACCGAGCCGAGACCGAAAAAGCATTGAATTTTCAAGAAGAATTGAAGCTCAACAGGCCAAGCTGATGCCGGGCTACTGGGTTCTGACCGGGGCCCGCGAAGCCACGCCGGGCTCCGAAGCCCTGCGCTATGACAGCCTCACCCTGCCCTCGACCCTAGACGGCCATACGGCTCTGGAGCGCTTCGCCTCGCCCAAGGCGGTGCCGTTCTGGGGGTTGTGGGACGCGATTTCGCGAACCGAACTGGCGGGATTTTCGGCCACCGGCTATCGCCTGCAACTGGACGAGCTTTTGGCGACCCCGCTGCTGCTGGCGGCGATGTCGGTGCTGGCGGCGGCGTTTTCCCTGCGATTGATTCGGTTGGGCGGCCTGGCCAGCCTGGCGGGCTCGGGCGTGGCCCTCGGTTTCGTGCTGTTCTTTTTCAACCAGTTTTGCCGCGCGCTCGGGGAAGCCGGCGCGATTCCGCCGTTTGCGGCGGCCTGGACTCCTCCGGTTCTGGCGCTTTTGTCCGGGTTCACCTTGCTTTGCTATACCGAGGACGGCTAGGGCGATGCAGCCTGTTCCGTTTGGCGAGGGCGAAACCTGTTTCGCGATTGGAAGTCTCGGCTGATGCGCGACCTTAGACGAGCTCGACAGAGTGCGGGAAAGCTCGGCCTGATGGCTGGGAGCGCCCTGTCGATCCTCTGTGGAAGCTCGGCCCTGGCCCAGACGGCCACCGAACTGCCGATACACGCCACCAATTCGCCGACCCCGCTGCTGCCTTCGGAAGCGCCCAAGCCGGCCGCGCCCAAACCCGCGCCGGTGAGCACGGACGATGGGCTGGGCCAGACCGGCTTCTATCTCGAGGCTGACAATCTGGTCCGCGACGACCACGCCAACACCTGGACCGCGCGCGGCCAGGTCGAGGCGCGCTATCAGGGCCGCACCCTGCGGGCCGAGGAAGTCATCTACAACGTCGCCACCGGGGCGGTCACGGTCAATGGCGCGGCCCAGATCATCGAGGCGGACGGATCGGTGCAATCGGCCGATCACGCCGTGCTCGACGACAAGATGCGCGCGGGTTTTGCGCGCGGCTTCGCGCTGCATTCCCCCGACAACACCCCCTTCGCCGCCGATGTCGCGGTGCGGCGCAGCGAGGTGGTGAACGAGTTGACGCGGGCGGTGTTCACCCCCTGCCCTGTGTGCGCGCCGGACGGCAGCCACGTGACGCCGACCTGGTCGATCCGGGCCTCCAGCGTTATCCAGGACCACCAGCACCGGCTGGTCTATTACCGAAACGCGGTGATCCTGGTCAAAGGGGTGCCGGTTTTCTACACCCCGTTCCTGTCGCACCCAGACCCGTCCTCGCCGCGCAGTTCGGGTTTTCTGGTGCCCACGCCGTCCAGCTCGACCACCCGCGGCATCACCTATCGGCAACCTTATCTGGTGGTGGTCTCCCCGTCCAAGGAGCTGATCATCGCTCCGGACTTGAGCACCAAGCAGAACCCCTTCCTCAATCTGGAATGGCGCCAAAGGTTCTATTCCGGAGAGCTGGACGCCCGCGTCGGCTATACCTATTCGCGGGATTTCGACGGCAAGGGCAATCAGTTCGGCGCCGACACCTCGCGCTCCTTTATCCTCGCCGACGGCCGCTTCAGCCTCAACGACAAGTGGGACTGGGGTTTCACCCTCGACCGGGCCTCCGATCCCCTGATCTTTCAGAAATACGCGATTTCAGACGTCTACCAGAACCAGGGCCTGTTCCACAGCGACCTACAGCGCCTGCTGAGCCAGGTGTTCGTCACGCGTCAGGACAGCCGCTCCTATCTGTCGATCTCGGCCATGGATTTCCAGGGCCTGCGCACCAACAGCCAGGGCGTCACGGAAAACAGTCAGGCCTTCCCGATCGTCGCCCCCTTGATCGAGGCGCGCTACGAGCCTGATATGAGCGTGCTGGGCGGTCGCATACGGTTTGTGGGCAGTGCGGTGGCCCTGACCACCAATCAGGCCGCCAGCGACCCCTCCGAGCCCGGCGTCGACAGCCGGCGCGCGACGGCGGAGGCCGATTGGCGGCGCACCTTCACCTTTGACAACGGCATCCGGGTGGCCCCGTTCCTGGATGTGCGCGGCGATTTCTACAATGTCGCCAATATCACGCCCACCGACCACACCGACCGATCGATCGGTCGCGGCCTGGGCACCGCCGGGGTGGACCTCAGCTGGCCCTTCTTCAAGCAGGTGGGTTCAACCACTATCGTCCTCGAACCCCTGGCCCAGCTCGATATCTCGCCCAATGTTTCGCTCGATCCGCATATTCCCAACGAAGACAGTTCGGTTGTCACCTTCGATGAAACCAATCTGTTCAGTATGGACCGCTTCTCCGGCTATGACGTCTATGAGGGCGGCCAGAGGCTGAACCTGGGCGGGCGGGCGACGGTGGACTGGGGTGACGGGCTCAGCGCGCGCATCCTGCTGGGGCGCACCCTGCGCGCCCAGACGCTCAACCTGTTCCCCAACCAGACCCTGGCCAATAACGGCGTCAACACCCTGCTGACCAAGACCGGCCTCAACCAGACCAATTCCGATTGGGTGCTGGCCGCCGACACCACGCCCATCGATGGCCTGTCCCTGTTCGGCCGAGCCCTGCTGGACAATTCGCTGCAGGGCCAAAGCACCGAGGCGGGTGTAAATTTCGCGCGTTCGCGAATGCGCGGCTATGTGCGATATGACGACGACAACACCCAAATCACCGGCCGAACCCGCAATATCGAAGGCGCCGGCGAGTTCTTTGTCACCAAACACTGGGGCTTCAGCGCCCTGGGCGTGCGCGATCTGCAGGTTAGCAGCTGGCGTGTGCGCGATCTGGGGGTGATCTATATGGATGACTGCATCCGGGTTGAAGTGGTCTACCAGCACGAAGACACCCAAATCGGACGTCTGGGTAAGTCAGACTCCGTCTTTGTTCGCCTAAAGCTCGCCACATTGGGCGATGAAGGATACAGAAATGCCGATTTCCGTTGAGGCGAGCGCTTTGACTGTTTGGAAGGGGACGGGCTCGTTCATGACGCGGACCTGCAAGACCGCGGCTGTCTCCACAGCCGCGCTGACCTTGGCGCTTTTGGCCGGCCGGGCCCTGGCCCAGCCGGGACCCGCCGAGGGCGCGCCCACGGCCGCCCCCGCGGCGGTCAATCCGCTGAGCGAGGGCGTGGCGGCGATCGTCAACGACCAGATCGTCTCCACCTATGACCTGCGCCAGCGCATGCGCCTGCTGATGGTGACGTCGGGCGTGCAGCCGACCCAGCAGGCCCTGCAGCAGATCCAGCAGGAGGCGCTGCGCTCCCTGATCGACGAGCATCTTGAGATTCAAGAGATACGTCGAGAGGAAAAAGAGCAGAAATTCAAGATCGTAGCCGATGATAATGATGTAAAGCACGAGATCGATCGGATCGCCTCGGGCAACCGCATGACCGGCGATCAGCTGCTCAAGGCCCTGGCCGGCGCCGGCGTCGGCCCCGATACCATGAAGGAGCAGATCCGGGCCCAGGTCAGCTGGGCGCGATGGATCCAGGGCCGTTACGGCGGCTCGCGCCTGAAGGTCAGCCAGGACCAGATCAATGCGGTGTTGCGTCAGCTGCAGCTGGAAGCCGCCAAGCCCCAGTTCGAGGTCAGCGAGATCTTCCTGGACGCCAATCGCGTCGGCGGCATGAATGTCGCCCAGGACGGCGCCAACCAGTTGATCACCCAATTGCAGCAGGGCGCGCCCTTTGCGGCCGTGGCCCGGCAGTTTTCCAGCGCGGCCACCGCAGCCAATGGCGGCGACGGCGGCTGGCTGACCGAATCCCAGCTCCAGCCCGAGGTGCGCGACGCGGTCCTGGCCATGCGGCCGGGGCAGTTGTCGCAGCCGCTTCCGGCCCGCGACGGGGTCTATATCGTCTATCTGCGCGACAAACGCGCGGGCGCCGGCACGGACATGGTCAGCCTGAAACAGGCGGCGATCAGCCTGCCGGCCGGCGCGCCCGCCGACCAGGTCGAGGCCGCCCGCCAGAAGCTGCTGGGCCTGAAGCAACAGGTCAAAAGCTGCGCGGACCTCGACGCCAAGGCGGGCGCGGTCGACGGCGTCCTGGCCGGCGATCTGGGCGAAGCGGACGTCAAGGACCTGGCCCCCTCGTTCCGAGACGCCATCCAGGGCCTGCAGCCGAACCAGATCAGCGATCCGATCCGCACCGACGCCGGCCTTCACCTGATCGCGCTCTGCGGCCGGCGGCAAGGCGGGCTCAATCTGCCGTCGCGGGACGAGATCGAGGAACGGTTGCAGGACCAGCAGCTGTCCCTGGTGTCCCGGCGCTATCTGCGCGATCTGAAGAATTCGGCCACTATCGAGTTCCCGTGATCCAAAAGCCGCTCGCTCTCAGCCTAGGCGACCCGGCCGGCGTCGGTCCCGAGATCGTCGTCAAGGCCTGGACCGCGCTGCGGGCGAGCGGCCCCCCCTTTGTCGTGATCGGCGACTTCGACGTCCTGGCTTCGGCCTCGGGCGCGGGCAAGGCCATATTGCGGCGGGTCAACCGGTCCGCCGACGCGGCCGCGGCGTTCGCCGAGGCCCTGCCGGTCATCGATCTCAAGCTGCAGACCCGGGTCGTCGCCGGCCAGTCGGACCCGGCTCACGCCGGGGCCATTATCCGCTGGATCGAGACGGGCGTGGGCCTGGCGCTGTCGGGCGAGGTCAGCGGCCTGGTCACCGCGCCCATCGCCAAGGCGCCGCTCTACGCCGCCGGGTTCAAGTTTCCCGGCCATACCGAATTCCTCGCTGAACTGGCGCCGCCCACGCCCTATCACGGGGCCAAGGGGCCGGTGATGATGCTGACCGCCGGGGACCTGCGCACCGCCCTGATCACCATCCATCGGCCGCTGAGCGCGGTCAGCGGCGATCTGAGCCAGCAGAAGATCGTCGATGTGGGCCTGGTCACCGCCCTGGCCCTGCAGCGCGATTTCGGCATAGCCGCGCCGCGGCTGGCCATGGCGGCGCTCAATCCGCATGCGGGTGAGGATGGCGGCCTGGGGCGCGAGGAAATCGATATCTTGCGCCCGGCCGCCGCGCGCCTGCGTGGCATGGGCGTCGACTGCTCCAACCCCAAGCCCGCCGACAGCCTGTTTCACCCCGCGGCCCGCGCCGGCTATGACGCCGTCCTGTGCATGTACCACGACCAGGCCCTGATCCCGGTCAAGATGCTCGATTTCTGGGCCGGGGTGAACGTCACCCTGGGCCTGCCGATCGTGCGCACCTCGCCCGACCA
>FSWM01000339.1_pt1 | contig 41390 bp, 39 predicted proteins | sample 1637841 | NCBI WGS metagenome assembly FSWM01 (sample SAMEA3914789, study PRJEB12502) | metagenome | biome: forest; material: soil | place: Canada | collected 2011-07-03 | depth 0.3 m | reverse complement strand
CATCTGAAGCGTGCTGCCGGAAAGCGTCGCCGAATCACAGATAATCGACGCTCCGTTGTTGAGCCACCAGAAATCGACGTCTCCACCGTCGGCAAGGGTAGCCCCAATCTCTTTGTTTACGAGGACATCGCCTTCGTAATCGCGCACATTGTCGTCAAATAGTCGCTGCTCGAGACCGCCTTCGCCTTTCGAGATAAACTTATAATAATCGTGAAGTTTTGCGAGTGCAATATAAGATGGACCTTTCGACAAATTAACGGAATTTCCGCTAATTTGAAGAGATCTAACTTCGTCTGGCGGCTCTCGCACCACTGATAGCAAGTGCCTCGCGTCTGAAGCGGCGGCTTCCACCTTGGCACCGGAAAAGCGCGCCTTTATATCGTCCGATATTTGCTCAAGACGACTCGTAATTCCAGATTCGGCCGAACTCGCAGAGGCAGTCGCGTAGACTATGTGGATCGTTAGGGATGGGAACTTTGCTGACGCACCTATGTAAAACCCCCGAAATGCGAGGAAGGCCTCCCAAAGCTCATCGTTGTAGTTATTAAATACCGCCGCCAGCTGCTCCCTGTCGAATTCCAATAAATCAGAGAGCGTCACCCTTACATCATTCATGACTGATGTAGGGAACGAGTTCTGAAACTTGTTCGTGAATATGTGGAGCTCTATGTCTGGATTCTTTCTAACAGAAGATAGGTCAACTTCGCCGATTAATCGACCATCGCAGAGACAGTAGACGGAATCGATCCCACCATCTTTAGAGCCATCAACAATTCCGTTCTCGATATCGGAATAGTCGAGATCGAAGTGTTTCAGAAAATGGTACGGGACATAGATTTCGAAAAAATCAGGGTCATTTAGAGCGGGATAGTCAGCTTTCTTCGCCTCAGCGAAGAGATGCAACAGAATGGTTCTGTCAGTCGTAGACACATCATCACCTGCAGTGAGCGAATCATCACCCTATTGTGGCGCCCTAAGGGCGTGAAAACGACTCGCATAGGGCACGGTGGCGCTGCACAAATTAACCAATCCGAGCGCCGCGCGGATCGCCAAGGATGACTCATCAGCCCCCACGTGGTAGCACTGAGTAGCACCAGAGCGGGATCGTCATGGCCACCGTCGAGAAGCTGAGCATCGCGCTCACACCTGAGTTCGCGGCCGACATCCGCAACGCCATCGCGACCGGCGAGTATGCGTCCACCAGCGAAGTGGTTCGTGACGCGCTCCGCGCCTGGAAACAGATGCGCCAGCAGCGCGAGGTCGCCGTCGACGGGTTGCGGCGGCTGTGGCGGGAGGGCGTCGACAGCGGCGAAGGCGAGCCCCTGGACGCCGAAGACATCAAACGCCGGGGACGCGAGCGTTTGGCGGCGCACAAAGCCAGCCGTTAGAGAGGGATGAATTCAAACCCACCCAAAGCCCGCTCATCCCCGCGAAGGCGGGGATCCAGGTGAAGCCCACTGAAGTTCGCGGATGAATCTGGATCCCCGCCTTCGCGGGGATGAGCGGAAGATTAAATGACCAAAACTGAATTCATCGCGCGCTGACACGTGGCTCGCCTGATCCTAACGCCGCGCGCTCGCGCAGACCTTGATGACATCTGGCTGCATGTGGCGTTGGAAAATCCTGGCGCCGCAGACCGCCTGATCGACCGGATCGTCACCCGCTGCCAGGGATTGGCCGACCATCCGCAACTTGGACCGGCGCGGCCCGAGATTGCGCCGGACGCCCGGCCGCTTGTCATCGGCGACTACCTTGCGCTCTATCGCATCGACGGCTCGGGCGCAGAGATTGTCCGCGTCGTGCACGGGGCAAGACAGTTAAAGGACCTGTTCGATCTCGGAACCGATGCGTGAGTGAATAGCCGCCGTCCGCTCAGCCCCGCTACACGATGAGGCCCCCGCGCCGCCCTTCGGCGTCAGGGTTTATCGCGGTGGGACCGATGGACCTCAGCCAAGGCCGCAGCACTTCTTGTATTTCTTGCCCGAGCCACAAGGGCATGGGTCGTTTCGGCCAACCTTTGTGGAGCGCGAGGTGTTGGCGGGGCGGCCGAGGCCGGACGCGCCACCGCGCCATGTACTGAGGGTTCTGACCAGCACCGGGATCAGATCGGGGGCGCTTTGCGTCAAGTCTTCGATGGCTTCGGCCGCCAGATCGCTTTCACCCCGATCGATCGCGCAAAGTGTGAGTAGGCAGGCGAGCGCGGTCTGCGCGTCTTCATCGCCGCTATCGAGGATGCGCGCCCAAGCGGAGGGGCGCAGCGCCATGGCCGCCTCGAAGCCGGCGATCCAGAGCTCCCACAGGGTCTCGTCGGTAATGGTGTCGACCTCGAAGATCGGCGCAAAATCTTTGGGGCGGTGGTGAAGCTCATCGGCGACGCTGTTGTAATGCTCCATGACCAGCTGCATGACGGTATGGGCATGGTGTTCGCTTTCGAAGACCGGGGCGCTGTCGTCGTCCGCATCGCCCCACACCGCCGGCAGCCACTCGCTGGGCGGTATCAGATCGGGGCAGACGATCAGGCCCGTGACGAAGCCGTCGAACTCGCTCAGCAACATCGTCTCGCCGTCGGCGGCGAGCGCACAGAGTTGCTCATCAAGAGCTTCATGGCGAGGAGACAGGCCGGACATGCGTCGTTCACCCCTGCGGCAGGCCTTACTGGACGGTCTATTGGCATCGCCCTGGGCGCCGGTAAAGGCCGCCCTCCGCTCAGCCGCCGCTGGGTTCCGGTTTGGGCGCGGACCCGGCTTCCGCGCGAAGCGGGACCACGACGATCGTCGCGTTGGGATAGATCCCGCGGGCCTTCCGGTCGGGTTGGAGGCGGGTGGCGGCTTCCTTGAACGCGCCCCATCGCCACCACGGGCACTGGAAAAATCCGCAGCGGTCACGGGTCCCGCCGTCCTCCGTGGCCTCCATGCCGTCAGCCGCATCGTGGCCAAGGTAGAACAGCTTCACCACCCCCTTGGGCGGCGGCGCGTCAAATTCGGGATCGCCGCGGTAGGCGTCGCCGAGAAATTCGAATTCTCCTGCCAGTTTCATGGACCACCCCAGGCTATTGGGCCGTCATCGCCCACTGGCTGTGGTCCGTGAAGGGAGCGAGCCCGGAAGATCGGCGACCCGCTGCTTTCTGCATCAATCTCGTGCAGCCCGGAACCGTTCTCACCGCAGCCAGAGCCGCCGCCTGCGCGTCAACCCCCGCTGAACTGCGCCTTCAGCACCCGGCGCAGCAGCTTGCCGGTTTCGTTGTAGGGCAGTTCAGGCTGGAAGCGGATCTGTTGCGGGACCTTGGTCGAGCGCAGGCGCTCGCGGACGAAGGCTTTCAGCGCCTCGGGATCGGCATCCCCTCGCGGGGCCACCACGGCCACGACCTGTTCGCCCCATTCGTCGTCGGGGACGCCCAGCACCGCCACGTCGGCTACAGCAGCGTGCAGGCGCAGAACGTCCTCGACCTCACCGGGCGAGATGTTCTCGCCGCCGCGGACGATGACGTCGTCCAGGCGCCCTTCCAGGAACAGATAGCCGTCCTGGTCCAGGAAACCGGCGTCGCGCGTATGGAACCAGCCATCCTCGCCCACCAGCGTCTTGCCGACATATTCGCCGGAGATCTGGTCGCCGCGCACGCAGACCTCACCCGAAGCCCCCACCGGAACGGGCCGCCCGTCAGGGCCGCGGATCTCGACCTCCAGCCCCGGCAGCGGCCGGCCGACCGAGGCCAGGCGCCGCATGGCCACGGGATCGGCGGCGCGGGCGGCGTGGTGGTCTTCGGGGCCCAGCACGGCGATGGTCGAACTGGTCTCGGTCAGGCCATAGGCGTTGACGAAATTCACCTGGGGCATCAGGCGCAGCGCCCGCTCGATCACCGCCGGCGGCATGCGCCCGCCGCCATAGGACAGGGCGCGCAAGGCCGGGAGGGCCTGGCCGCTGGTCTCCATCGCGTCGAGGATGCGGCCCAACATGGTCGGCACGACCATGGCGTGGGTGATGGCCTCGCGCGCCGCGGTCTCGACCCAGGTTTCTGGGGTGAAGGCCGCCAGGTGAACGATGCGCCGGCCGCCATAGATGTTGGTCAGCACCGCGGAAATCCCCGCGATATGATAGGGCGGCACGCTGACCAGGGCCGCCTCCCCCTCCTCCGCCCCCATGAACTCGACGGTGGAGAGGACATAGGACGTCAGGTGCCGGTGGCGCAGGATCGCCGCCTTGGGCTCGCCGGTGGTGCCGCTGGTGAACAACAGGACCGCGATGTCCGGATCGGCCGGCGGGGTCTCGGCGGCGCGATGGACGGGGTCCGCGCAGGCGGCGGAGAAGGCGCTGCGGGAGACGACGGTCACGCCCTCGACACCTTGCGCCCGGGGGACCATGTCGTCGTCGACGATCGCCACAGAGGGCGCGGTGCGGGCCAGGATCCGGCGCAGGTCCGGGTCGGGCAGGCGATAGTTGAGCGGCGCGAACGGGCGGCCCAGCATGCCGCTGGCGAACAGGGCCGCCGGCAATTCCGGCGAATTGAGGCCCAGATAGGCGATCGTCTCGGCCTCGAGCCCGCCGAGCCAGGCGGCGGCGGCGCGGGCGCGGGCCAGCAGCTCGCCATAGCTGACCGGGTCATGGGCGGGGCCGACCGCCGGCCGCTCGGCGAAGGCCTCGGCGGTCATTTCCAGGAGCAGGGCCGTGTGCATGGCGCGGCTCAGTCCGAGGATGGAAGCTTCTTGGCTTCCTTGGGCTGCAGCAGCCGGCCGCCCACCGAAAGCGAGCCCTCGCCGGACTTGCTGCACAGGGCCTCCAGCCCGGTGGCCTCGTCCAGATAGCGCTTGCCGACGCCGCTGCCGGCGGCGAACGCCGCGTGAGGCGCCAGGTCCGCCGGCCGCTCGACGCCCTGGGCCAGCATCGGATGGCCGCCGCACTCCAGGGCGGCCGGACCGCTCGGCGGGCGCACGACCACGACCTCCGTGGAGCAGGCTGCGCTTTTCCAGCGGGAACCGGGTTTCAGGTCCATAGGGGGGGTGCTCCTCGACTCTATTGGGCGGCAAGGCCGAGTTCCCGCGCGATGCGCTCTAGGCCGGCGACCTTGTGCTCCAGGGGCATATCGGCCTTGTTCGGCCACAGGTTCGGGCCCCACAGGACCAGGTTCTCGAATCCGGCGGAGAAGAAGCTCTCGACCTCGCCCGCATCGACGCTCTGTGGTCGGACATAATAGTCGAACGGGCGCTGTGACGTGCCCCGCGCGACGCGTTCCTTTTCGATCACGTCGCGTAGGGACTCGGCATCTTCCAGGCTGACCATGGCCGAGTTGATCCAGGCGTCGGCGACCTCCGCCACGCGCCGGAGGGCGGGGCCGGTATTGCCGCCGCAGACCAGGGGCACCTTCACCGGGTGGGGCGTGATCTGCAACGACTCGAATTGGAAGTGCTTGCCCTCGTGGGCGAAAAAGCCGCCGGCCCAGGCCTTCTTGAGGATCTCGATGGTCTCGTCGAGCCGCGCCCCGCGCTCGTTGAACGGCACGCCCACGGCGTCGAACTCCTCCTTCAGCCAGCCGGCGCCCGTGCCCAGCAGGAACCGGCCGCCGGAGACGTCGTGGGCCGTGATCGTGTGGCGGGCCAGGAGCAGCGGGTGGTTCATCGGCACGATGCAGATGGCGGTGCCGATCTTGATGCGCTTGGTCGCCCCCGCCACCGCGCCCAGCAGGAACCAGGGATCGTAGATGCGCACGTCCTCGCCGATGATCGCCTTGTCGCGGGCGTCGTTCTGCTCCTTGGGCGTCTCCTTGCGCGAGGGGTGATGGCCCTCGTAGCGCTCCGGCACCACATAGTGCTCGCCGAACCACAGCCCCTCGAACCCCAGGCGCTCGGCATGGACCGCCAAATTCAATAGGTCCTGCGGGGTATAGTCATAGGTGGTGATGCCGATGGTGCGCCGGGCGGTCACGAAGCTCTCCTATTACTGTGCGGTGGTGGTGGACGGGGCCTGCCGCCGCCGCAGAAGTCCGGTTCTCGTCACGCTGGCCGCCACTGGGGAAGGGTCACACCGGGCTCCAGGGTTTCGAACCAGACCCGCATCGGCATGCCCTCGGCGAGGTCAGGCGCGCCGTCGAGCCGGCCCATCAGCCGCACCGCCGGGGCGTCGTCGAGCGTGACCACCACCAGCGTATGCGGAACCGGGAAGGCCGGGTGGACCTGATGGGCGACCACGCTCCAGCTGTGCAGCCGCCCCGTCCCCTTGGCCTCGCGCCAGGCGGTGTCCCAGCCGCCGCAATAGGGGCAGTGATCCGTGGGCGGATGGATGGCGTGGTCACAGGCGTTGCACGCGCGATAGGCCAGCCGCCCCTCAGCCGCCGCCTCGAAGAATCCCCGGGTCTCGCGGTCGGCCACATTGGGCAGGATGGCGGTATTGGTCTTGGCGTCCATCACGCAGCCCTCCGGAACACGACGCTGGAACCGACCGGCAGCGGCCCGCCGGTGCAGAGGCACAGCTCGGCCCCCTCGACCTGCATGTCGGCCTCGCCGCGCAGCTGGCGCACGGCCTGGACGATGTGGTTCATGCCATGGACATAGGCTTCGGACATATGGCCGCCGCCGGTGTTGATCGGCAGCTTGCCGCCGCGTCTGACGGCGCCGCTCTCGACGAACGGCCCCGCCTCGCCCTTGCCACAGAAGCCGTAGGCCTCCAGCTGCAGCAGCACGCTGATGGTGAAGCAGTCATAGATCTGGGCGGTGTCCATCTCGGATGGCCCCACCCCCGCCCGCCGCCACAGGGTCTCTCCGCCCTGCCGGCCGCCGAGCTCGGTCATGTCCTCGCGGGTGACCACCGGGAACATCATCCCCGCCCGATGATCGCGCGGCGCGCCGCCAGCGACGGCGCGGATCAGGACCGGCGTCCTGGGCAGGTCCTTGGCCCGTTCGGCCGTGGTGATCACCACCGCGCAGGCGCCGTCGGACTCCAGGCAGAAGTCGAACAGGCGCAGGGGGCTGGAGATCATGCGCGAGGCCAGGTAGTCGTCCAGGGTCATCGGCTTGCCGTGCATGATCGCGTGCGGCGTCTGGTTGGCGTGCTCGCGGCAAGTCATGGCCACCGCGCCCAGCTGCTCCGGCATCGTGCCATATTCCAGCATGTGGCGGCGCGTCATCAGGGCGAAGGTCTGGCCGGCGGTCATAAGACCGTAGGGCAGATAGAACTCGTCATAGCTCCCGCCCCCGCCCACGACCTGGGCCCCGGCGCGGCGCTCGCCCGTGCCGAAGCGGGTCTCTGAGCGGCCGTTCAGCGAGCGGAAGGCGATCACGGTCTTGGCCTGGCCGGACAGCACCGCCCCCATGGCCAACCCCATCATCATGCAGGGCGCCACCCCGCCCGGGCCCGTGTCGCCCCAATAGGCCAGGTGCTTGGCGCCCAGCGCCGCCGCCAGGGTATAGGGGGTGACCGCGTCGTCGCCGCAGCGGACGATGCCGTCCACGTCGTCCACGCCAAGGCCCGCATCGGCCAGGGCCTTCAAGGACGCTTCGGTCGCCAGGGACAGGACACTGCGCCCGGAATCCTTGGTGAAGGCGGTCTGGCCAATGCCGACCACGGCCGCCTTGTCGCGGCCCGCGAAGGCCATTTCGTCGTCGATTACGCTCATGACACGGGCTCCTTGCCCAACACCGCCGCGGTGTGTTCGCCGAGTTTGGGCGCGGCGCGTCGCGGGACCTCGCAGAAGGAGGAAAAGCGATAGATCGGCCCGGGATAGGCCACCTCGCCCACCCCCTCGTGCTCGATCTTGACGAAGAAGTCGCGAGCTTCGAGGTGCTCGTCGTGGAACAGGTCTTCGGGGGCGTTCAGCACGCCGATCGGCAGGCCCGCAGCCTGGCCCTCAAGGTACATCTGCTCGGAATCGTGGACCAGGAAGAAGCATTCGACGATTTCCTGGACCAGGTGGAAGTTGTCCTGACGGAACTTGACGTCGTCATATTCGGGGTCGGTGAGCATGGCCGCCATGCCCTTCTCGTCCATCCAGGCGACCAGGCTGCGCCAAGCCTTGGGCTCTGCCAGGATCAGGGCGAAATAGACGTAGCGGCCGTCGGCGCATTGGAACAGGGCTGGCTGGGTCGGCGAGGGCTGGGCGTGGCGGCAGGTCTGCCGATGCACGTGGACCCTGGGGTAGAACCAGAAGGGATTGGCCAGCTCGACATTGACCGCGCAGGCCTCGTGCATGGAGATGTCGAGCAGATCGCCCTTGCCGGTCTTCTGCCGCTCCAACAGGGCCAGCATGATGCCGATCTGCGCGAAGCTGGCGACAGTGTGATAGGCCTGATTGCCGCCGGGGCGGATCGGCGGGATCGTGTGGTCGTCATAGCCACAGCTGATCAGCGGGCCGCCGACCGCCAAACCGATCAGGTCAGACGACTTGTAGTCCGCCCACGGACCGGTCAGGCCGAACGCGGTCACCGAGGCCGTGATCAGCCGCGGATAGGCCTCGGTCAAGGCCTCCAGGTCCAGGCCGGCCGCCTTCAGCGCCTTGGGCTGCAGGGTGGAGATGAAGATATCGGCGCCGGCCAGCAGCTTGTGCAGCGCCGCCATGCCGTCCGCCGTCCCGATATCGGCGACCACGCTCTCCTTGTTGGAATTGTAGAACCAGAAGTTCAGGCTGGTCTCCGGGCCGACCATGCCCTTGGCGTAGGGGCCGACGGCGCGGGTGGGCGAGCCTTGCGGCCCTTCCAGCTTGATCACCCCGGCGCCCATTTCGGCCAGTAGCCGGCCGGTCATCTCACCGCCGGGATCTTCGGCCAGTTCGACGACCTTGAGGCCCGTCAGGGGATGCGGAAGCCCAGCCGTGCGATGGGCGAAGGGGTGCGGATCGGCGGCCATGGCTCAGAGCGCTCCTTCCGCGACCAGCTCTTCATATTCGCCCTCAGGAACGCCCAGCAGTTCCTTGAAGACGTAGGCGTTGTCCTCGCCGAGTAGGGGGCCTGAACGCCAATTCTCCTGCACCGTATTGCGGAACCGGATCGGCGTGCCCTCGAACCGAGCCTCGCCGATCACCGGGTGGTCCATCTCGAAGAACAGGCCGCGGCCGGCGATCTGGGGATCGTGATCATTGGTGTCCTCGGCGGTCTGCACAGCCGCGGCCGCGACGCCCGCGGCCTGCAGCCGATGCATCAGCTCATAACGGTCCTGCGGCTTGGTCCATTCGGCCATGCGCGCGTCAAGAACGTCCTGGTTGGCGAAGCGCGCCGCCTGACAGGCGAAGCGCGGATCGGAGGTCCAGGAAGGCTCTCCGATAATCGAGGCCAGGGCTCTCCATTCCTCGTCATCGAACACGGCGATGGCGATCCAGCGATCTTCGCCACGGCAGGGATAGACCCCGTGCGGCGCGGCGTCGGGATGCTCCAGCCGGTTGCCGGTGGGAAAATCCGGCCCGCGGGTCGAGCGGCCGTTGGCCGACACTTCCAGCAGCACCGGACCCAGCAGGTTGATGCCGGCCTCGACCGCCGAGACATCGATCTCGGCGCCCTGGCCGGTCAAGTTGCGATGGTAGATCGCCATCAAGAGCGCCGAAGCGTTGAAGAAGGCCGCCTCGTTGTCCATGTAGGACAGCCCCCACCCTGACGGCTCCTGCCCCGGCAGGCCGCTGATGTGCGACAGCCCGCTGACCGCCTGCACCACCGGGCCATAGCTGCGGTATTCCGCATGCGGACCGGAATGGCCAAAGCCGCTCATGCGGGCATAGATCATGCCCGGCGACAGCAGGTTCAGCCGGTCATAGACCAGGCCCCAGCGCTCCATCACGCCGGGCGCGAAGTTCTCGGTGACCACGCTGGACGAGGCGATCAACCGGTCGGCCAGGGCCCGCCCCTTGGGCGAGCGCATGTTGATGGTCACGGCCAGCTTGTTGCGGTTGTAGTTGTTGAAAAGGCCGCCCTTGTTAGGGTCGGGATTGGCGTCCTCCTCGCCATAGGTGCGCGGATCGCCCTTGTAGATCGGCAGACGACGCGGCATGTCGAGGCGGTTGCGGTCCTCGATGCGGATCACCTCAGCGCCGAAATCGGCCAGCAGGCGCGTGGCGCAGGCGCCGACCCCCATCCAGCAGAAATCCGTGATGCGAACGCCGGCCAAGGGGCCTCGCCGGGCGCCGGGCCGGCGGGGATCCGGCTTGGCGGCCCCCTCACCTGATCGGCTTGTCGCTTCGTCGGCCGTTGTCGATCCGAGCATCACTGCCTGCACGCCCTCGCCACGTCTTCCCTTGGTTGAGACCTTCGGTTTCAGCGGACCTTAAGGAGGGGCGGCCCTGCCGGAACAACGATCGCCATTGACCTGGATCAAGGCTTGGTCTGTTATAATCATCATTATGAACTCGGGGATTTGTTTGTCAATCTCAACGAACTGGCGCGCAAGCCCCAGGTGTTCTAAGCAAGGAAGCTGGAGCATGATGGACGTGAGCCGCGCGCCGGCCGCTGGAACGCCGCGAACCATGGAAAACTGAGCCAATGCCGGCACGGAAGAGCGAGAAGAAGTCGGACCCGCCTGCGCTTTCGGTCGTCTCACCGGCCACGGCCTGGAGCATGACGCGCCGCGCGTCCAAGACCTCCGAAATCGTCGCGCTCGAGATCGTTCGCAACATTGTCGCCAAGGACCTGCAACCCGGAGACCGGCTACCGCTGGAAGCTGAGATGCTGGTGCAGTACCGGGTCAGCCGCTCGTCCCTGCGCGAGGCGCTGCGCCTTCTGGAGGTGCAGGGCCTGATCGCCATCCGCCCGGGCCCGGGCTCCGGTACGGTGGTCGGCCGGGTGTTGCCCGGCAACCTGGCCCGCAGCCTGACCCTCTATCTGCACATGCTGGGCTCGACCTATGACGAGCTCCTGGACGCCTGGATGGCGTCCGAGCCGCTGCTGGCCCGCCTGGCGGCCGCCAATCCCGACCGCGCCAAGGTCAAGGCGATGATGTCGCCTTTCCTGTCCGAGGACCATGGCGGCGACAACGGCAAATGGGCCATCGACGAGGGCCTCGACTTTCACGAACGGGTCGCCCAGCTGGCCAACAATCCGGTGCTGGCCCTGATCCTGCAGTCCATCGGCTACATCGTCACCGAACACGTACTGAGCGTCACCGAACGCGGCCACCTGGAAGAAGACATCGTCCACGACCACAGCCTGCTCGCCCAGGCGATCATCGCCGGCAAGGTGGACCGGGCGGGCCAGCTGATGGCCGACCACGTCAAGCACGTCGCCGAGGACTTCAAGGCCTATTGGCCGCGGAAGGTGGGCGAGAAGATCCAGTGGAGCTAGACGCCGCCCGCGCCAGTGGATCCTCTGGCAGTTCGCGCAGCACCCACGCCGCGGAGCGCCAGAAGCAGAACGCCGCCACGGGGGCGACGATCAGCGAAGACAGCATGGCGTAGCGCAGGCCGTCCGGCCCCAGGCCGAAGCGGATTGTCAAGACGTCGCTGATGGCGCCGGTGGCCAGAGGCCCAAGGCCCAGCCCGATCAGATTGACCACCAGGGCCAGGGTCGCGGTGGTGAAGGCGCGCATCGGGGCCGGCACCAGGGATTGGGCCACAGCCACCACCGGCGCGAAATAGACCATGATCAACATGGCCGGTATGAAGCCGAGCCAGACCGAGGCGGTCGCCGAGCGGGCCAGGAGCTGAGCCGCTCCGGCCGGGGCCAGGGCCAGGCAGGCCAGGGCCGGCAGCCACAGATACCAGCGCCGGTCGCGGCGACCGAGCCGGTCGGCGACATAGCCCCCGACCATCTGGCCCGCCCCGCCGCCGAGGCCGAACATCAGGGCGAGATAGAGGCCGACGTCCCGGATCGCCATGTGGTGGACGCGGGCGAAGAAGGGCGCGTCCCAATTCTGCAAGGACAGCTGCACATAGGCGTTGAGCGCCCCGCCGATGGCCAGCCAACGAAACGATTTCGAGCCCCACAGGGTGGCGATGACTTCCGCCAGCGGTATGGCGTCGGCCCTGGCGAGCGCCGCGGGGTCGGACTGGCCCCGACGCGGCTCGCGCATGGTCAGGACCAGCGGCGCCAGCACCACGCCCAGGCCGCCCACGATCAGGAAGGCCTGGCGCCAGCTCAGCGCCTGGGTCAGCCAGCCGCCGGCGAAGAAGCCGATCATCACCCCGGCCGGCGAGGACAGCCCCCATAGGGCGAGGGCCGAGGCCCGCCGCTCGCGGGGGTAGTAGTCGGAGATCATCGAGTGGCTGGCCGGCACGCACCCCGCCTCGCCGAACGCGACCCCGAGCCGTAAGCCGACCAGCACCAGAAAGCTGGTCGCCAGGCCGCTGACCGCGGTCATGCCGCTCCAGATCGCCAGGGCCACGCCGATCAGCCGCTTGCGCACGGTCACGTCCGCCAGCCGGGCGATGGGAATCGCCAGGGTGGTATAGACCAGGGCGAAGGACAGGCCCGTGATCATGCCGAGCTGGGTGTCCGAAAGATGCAGGTCGTGCTTGATCGGCGCCTGCAGGATCGAGACGATCGAGCGGTCGATGTAGTTGAACAGGGCGACCACGAACAGCACGAACAGGCCATAGCGGGCCGCGCCAGGGCCTGTGGCGCCGCCGGCTGAAGACTTCACGCCGGCGCCCCGGACGACGCTCGGATCGGCCATATCTCGCCGCTGGTGCACCAGGAAGACTCCGCGCGGAAACAAGACGCTAGTCGAACTTGTAGGTCAGGGTCACGCCCACTTGGCGTGGCGGGTTGACCGTGCCGCGATCGACCTCGCGCAGGCCGGCGCCGAACTCCGCCACAGACAGGTAGTAGAAATAGTAATTCGAGGGCGCGGTCATGAAGCCGGTATTCGTCAGGTTCTTGCCCCAAACCTGGACCTTCCACTTGCCGCCCACCGGCTCGTAGATCAGCGATCCGTTCACTAGGCCCCGCTTCTCGGTAAAGTTCTTGGCGATAGGCTGGGCGATATTGACGGGGCTGACCTGGGCGTGGCCAGACCACTCGGCGTCTGCATGGGCGGTCAGGTCGCCCATGCTCCCGAGGTCCCAGCGATACTGTGCGAACACGTGCGCATCGTTCTTTGGCACGAAGGGGACCGTGTTGCCCGAGCAGCTGACGCCGCCAGCCGCACAACCGCGGAACTGGGTGTAGATCGCCTCGGTATAGGCGTAGTTGATCCCGACCTGGGCGTTATGGAACGGAGTCCAGGTCGTCTCCACCTCAACGCCACGCACGCGCTCGCTGCCGGCGTTGGTGTCGGTCAGCACCGGCCCCACCAGGGAGCGGACTTGCAGGTCCTTAGTGTCAGCCTGGTAGATCGCCGTGTTCAGCGACAGGCGATGATCAAACAGCTGCACCTTGGCGCCAAGTTCATAGCTGATGCTGCGCTCCGGCTTGAGCGGGACCACCGCCTTGGCGGCGCTGGTGCTGGTCAGGGACCACCCGCCGCCCTTGAACCCGGTCGAGACGCTGGCATAGGTCAGCACGTTACTGAACGGCTTGTATTCCAGAATCGCGCGGGGGGTGAACGCGGTCCATTCGTGCTCCATGCCCTCGGCGTTGAAAGCCGCGCCATAGAAGGCCGAAGCGCCGATATGGTCGGTGTAGTTCTTCTTATCCTCGTAGGTCACCCGCCCACCGACCGTCAGGGCCACCTGGTCGGTGAAGTGAAACTTGCCCTCGGCGAAGGGCGCCACCGTCAGCACGTGCGCGTCTCCGACCGCGGTCTGATTTTGCAGAGCGCCGGCGGTCAGAACGCCGAGGAAAGACCCGGGGAGCGTTCCGTTGAACCCGAAGGTGATGGCCTTCTTCAGGTTCTCGAAGCCGTAGTAGAGGCCGGCGACATATTCCAGCCGCCGTCCGCTGGGCGAGGTCAGCCGGAACTCCTGGCTGAATTCGAATTCCCGGCTGGCGTTGATGCTGTTGTTGTTGGCCGGCAGCGGCCCGCTGTCGCCGTCGTCGACATATCTGGCGTCCAGCGAGCGATAGCTTGTGATCGAGGTCAGGTCGCCGAACGAGCGGCTCCAGTCCGCGCGGAACTGGGCCGCGAAGATGTCGCGCTTGTTGGTCCCGTCGACGTCCTGGAAGCTGGCCCAGGGGCTGGTCGATCTCGCCTGGGCCGCGGCGACGACCGCGCCCTGGCCAAAGAAGTGATAGCCGGCCGCGGCCTCGTCCTCGTGGATGTAGGACAGCATGGCCTGCAGTCTCAGGGCGTCGGTCGGCCGCCACAGGAAGGTCGGGCGCACCGCAAAGCTCTTCTGATCGCTCAGGTTGTGCCCGGTGACGTAGTTGTGCATGTAGCCGCCGACATCCTTGACGCTGTAGGCCAGGCGCGCGGCGGCGGTGTCGCCCAGGGCCAGGTTGAAGAAGCCCTGGGTCTCGAAGCCCGGCGAGTCGGGGACTCCGGACCCGGTATAGGTCTCGGCGGTCAGGTTGGTCTCGCCGTTGGTCTGGCCGATCTTCGGCATGTTGCTGGTGATCTGCAGCGCGCCGCCGACCACGTTGCGGCCGAAGGTGGTGCCTTGAGGCCCGCGCAGGACGGCGATCTGGTTGATGTCGAAGAAGTCGGCGTCGAACGAGGCCAGGGTGCCGTAATAGATGTCGTCGACGAACACCGCGACGGGAAGTTCCAGCGCCGGGGCGTCGTTGGTGGTGGTCTGGCCGCGGATCTGCAGGTTGGCGGTGCTGGGACCCTTGGTGCTGACGAAGGTGGCGCCCGGCACCATCGCCGGCAGGTCGACGAAGTTGCCGATGTGGGTTTCCTTGACCAACTGGCCGCTAAGCGCGGTGACCGCGATCGGCACATGGCTGAGAGCTTCCTGGCGCCGGGTCGCCGTGACGATGATTTCGGACGCCTCGGCCGGGGCGGTGGTGGCGCCCGGCGGCGGGGCCGTGGACGGTTGCGCCGCCTGGGCCTGGGCCGGGTCCGGCGAAAGCAGAACGCCCGCTCCGAGCGCAAAGGCGCTCGCCGCCGCACCGTTGACGAACATACGTACGTCTAAACCCCTGAGCATTTTTCCACCCTCTGCTTGGCCGGGGCTTTTCGCCGCTGGCTCGCGCCTCGGATCCCCGGGCGTTTTCGTTGTTGTGAAGACTGCGGAGCGCCGGCGCCCTACGCTGGCACATTCTTATTATATAGGATGATCATGATTATGATCTTTGGAATGTCAAGCGTGGCGCGAGGGGGCCGGCCTGACTGACATGGTGTAGTTCAGCCCCAGCCGGCCGCCGTCCGCATAAAGGGTCTGGCCGGTGACGTAGGACGCCTGGTCGCTGGCCAGGAAGGCTGCAATCGCCGCGATCTCTTCGGGCTGGCCCAGCCGCCCCAGCGGCGTTCGCGCCTGCACCGCCTTCAGCATTTCCGGGCTGGCCCCGGCGCCGGCGGCCATCTCCGTGGCGATCGTCCCCGGCCCGATGGCGTTGACCCGGATGCCGAAGGGCGCGAGCGTGATGGCGCAATTGCGGGTCAACTGGCTGACCCCCGCCTTCGACACGCAATAGGCCAGCCGGTCGGGGATGTTCAGCACCGCATTGACTGACGACAGGTTGACGATCGCCCCACCTGTTCCCCGATCCCGCATCCGCCGGGCCGCAGCCTGGGTGAGCAGGAATACGGCCTTGAGATTGATGGCCATGACCTGGTCGAACTGGTCCTCGGTCAGGTCGAATAAATCCGCCTGGGGCGAGATCCCCGCATTGTTGACCAGCACGTCGATCCGCCCGAACGCTTCGACAGCCCGATCGACGATCGGCCCGACCTCGGCCGAAACCGACAGATCCGCGGCGTGGAAGGCGACCGCGCACCCGCGATCAGCCAGGCGCGCCGCGGCCGCTTCTCCCGCCGGCCGGTCCCGGTCGACCAGCAGGACGGCGTCACTGTCGGCGGCGAAGCGCTCGGCGCAGGCGAGGCCGATCCCCCGCGCGGCGCCGGTGACCACGACGACCCGGCTCACCCTTCCGCCACCTTTAGGAGTTGCTTGCCGAAGTTCTTGCCGGCGAACAGCCGCATCAGGGCCTCGGGCGCGCGTTCGAAGCCTTGCAGGACATCGTCCTTGTACTTGATCTTGCCGGCCTGGGCCCACGCGGCGAGCCGCGCCTCGGCGATGGGGTATTCGCGCTCGTAGTGGTTCAGCAGGAAGCCCTGGATGGTCGCCCCAGTGAAGACGACATTGAAATAGTTGCGCGGCCCGGGCGGCATCTGTTCCGGATCGCGGGGATCGGCGTTGTAGCGGCTGATGCCGCCGCAGATCACCACCCGCGCGCCCACATTGATCCGCGCCAGAGCGTCATTGAGGATCTCGCCGCCGACATTGTCATAGAAAATGTCGATGCCGTCCGGGCAAAGGGCCTTCAGGCCCCGGCGCACCTTTTCCGCCTTGTAGTCGATGGCCCCGTCGAACCCGAGTTCCTCGGTCAGCCAGGCGCATTTCTCGGGTCCGCCGGCGAGGCCGATCACCCGACAGCCGGCGATCTTGCCGATCTGGCCCACCACCGAGCCGGTGGCGCCGGCGGCGCCCGAGATCACCAGGGTGTCGCCGGCCTTGGGCTTGCCCACATTGAGCAGGCCGAAATAGGCGGTCTTGCCGGTCGAGCCGAGCAGGCTGAGCGAGGCGGCCACAGATGTCCCCGGAGGGATCTTCTCAAGCGACGCCCCATCGGCGGCGACATATTCCCGCCAACCGATCAGTCCACGGACGATGTCGCCAGGCGCCAAGCCTGGATGCCGGGATTCGATCACCCGCCCGGCGCCGGTTCCGACCATGACGTCGCCGATCTCGATCGGCTTCATGTAGCTGGCGATGTTCTCCATCCAGCTCTTTTGGGCCGGATCAAAGCTCAGATAGAGGGTCTTGATCAGCACCTGGCCGTCGGCGACTTCCGGAACCCGCACCGCCTCCAGGCGAAAGTCGCTGAGCAGCAGCTCGCGGCCCAGCGGGCGGGCCTCGATCACCCATTGGCGGTTGGATGTCATTTTGGCTGGCTCCCTTGGGCTTCAGACCGCGCCGCCCTCCTGGGCGTAGGCCCAGGCCGCCTCGGCCAGGGGCCGCACCCGCGCCGCCTGCTCGGCGGCGTTGGCGGCATTGGCCGTGCCGTCGCGGGCCCGGCCGACGATGCCCTGGACGATCGCGGCCACGCGGAACAGGTTGTAGGCTTTGTGAAAGCTGAGGTTTTCCACCGGCGGTCGGCCCGTGCGCTGGCAATAGAGCGCCACATAGGTCTCCAGGCTCGGAATGCCGAGGGCGCCCAGATCGGCGTCCCGCAGGGTCCCGCGCGCGTCACAGCCTGGCGGCCGGTACCATTCCATGGCGTGGTACATCAAATCGCCCAGCGGGTGGCCGGTGGTCGACAGCTCCCAGTCCAGCACCGCCGCCACCTTGGGCTCGGCCGGGTGGATCAGCACATTGTGGAACGAGTAGTCCCCGTGGATCAGGCGCGTCTCCCCGTCGTCCGGAACGGCCGTCGGCAGCCAGGCGATCAGCCGGTCCATGGCGGGGATATCGTCGGTTTTGGACGCCTCATATTGCTGCGACCAGCGGCCGATCTGGCGGGCGAAATAGTTCCCGGCGCGGCCATAGTCGGCAAGGCCGATCGAGCCGAGGTCCAGGCTGTGCAGCCGCGCCAGGGTGGCGTTGACCGAGTCGAAAACGGCCCCCCGCTGCTCCCGGCTCAGGTCGGGCATGGCGTTGTTCAGGAACACCCGGCCCTCGACGTGGCGCATCAGGTAGAATGCCGAGCCTATGACAGTCTCGTCCTCGCAATAGACCAGGGGCTCGGGGACCGGAAAGCCGGTCTCGAACAAGGCGCGTTGGACACGGAACTCCCGGTCGACGGCGTGGGCCGACTTCAGCAGCACGCCAGGCGGCTTGCGCCGCAGGACATAGTCGCGGTCGGGAGTCGACAGGCGATAGGTCGGGTTCGACTGGCCGCCCTGGAACTGGCGCACCCGGATCGGCCCGGAGAAGCCCGAAACCTCAGCGGCCAGATAGGCGGCCAAGCGATCCTCATCGAACCGGTGCGCCTCGCGAACCTCGATGGTCTGGCCCAGATAGTTGCCCGCGGTTTCGCTCATGGCCGCTACGGCGCCCCGCCGTCGAGTTGGACGATGGTCCCGGTGGTGAAGCTCGACTGGTCGCTGGCCAGGTAGAGGGCGGTAGTGGCGATCTCGTGCGGCCGGCCGATGCGGCGCGCCGCGGCCTTGGACTCGCGGTCGGCCTGCTCGCGCCAGGACTTGGCGATATCGGTCCAGAACGGGCCACACATGATGGCGTTGACCCGGACCTTGGGCCCGAACTCGAAGGCGTGGGCCTGGGTCATGATGTTCAGCGCCGCCTTGGAGCCGGCATAGACCGGATAGGTGGCGCTGGGCTTGATCGCCGCGGTGGACGAGATGTTGATGATCGACCCCGACCCCGCCTCCAGCATCCGGTCGCCGATCAGGGCCGAGAGGCGGAACGGGCCTTTGAAATTGACCCCGACGGTCTTGTCGAACAGGTCCTCGCTGACATCCGAGGAGCGCGGCGCGGTCGGCGCCATGCCGGCGTTGTTGACCAACACGTCGACCTTGCCGAAATGGTCGTAGGCCGCTTCAACCAGGGCCGGCAAAGCCTGCCAATGGCCCACGTGGCAGCCGACGCCGAGGGCGCGGCGGCCCATGCCCCGGATCTCCTCGGCCACCTCTTCACAGGCCTCGGCCTTGCGGCTGGCGATGATCAGGTCGGCTCCCTGGACGGCGAAGGCCTTGGCCATCTCATAGCCCAGCCCCCGGCTGCCGCCGGTGACCAGGACCACCTTGCCGGTCATGTCGAAATAGTCGGCCAAAGGGCGGCCTCCTGAAGGATAGGAAATTCAAAGCCCGCTCAGCCCAAATGATAGATCCGCGCGGCGTTGCCGTAGACGATCTTGCCGATGTCCTCGCGCGAGACCCCGGCGAAGGCCTTTTCCATGTAGTCCGCCGGCGCCTCGGCGCTGGTGGCGGGGCCCGGGCTCATGCTGGTCGGGTGCGGAAAGTCGGTCTCATACAGGATGTTGTCGGCGCCCAGGACGTCGATCGCCGGCTTCAGCGTCTCGCGCTCAAACCAGAAGGAACCGTAGATCTGGCGCTTGAAGAACTCGCTCGGCTTGAGCTTGAACTCCGGATTCTCCTTGTGGGCGCCGCAGTTCAGCCACTGATAGTCCAGGCTGGCCAGCAGGTACGGAATCCAGCCCACACCGCTTTCGACCACCACGAAGTTCAGCTTGGGGAAGCGGTGGCAAACGCCGCCGCAGGCGATCTGTGAGATCACCGCCGCCAGGTCCAGCGAAAACAGCGCGCCCATCGAGGCGAAGGCCGCATGCGGGCCGACGCTCTTGTGCATCATGTCGAAATACCACATGTCCCCGGCGCCGACGTGGAAGTTGATCGGCAGCCCCAGGTCCTGGGCGCAGGCCCAAAGCCTGTCCCACTGCGGATCGGTCAGCTTGGGCAGGTTGAAAGCGTCGGGCTCGCCGCACATGACCACGCCCCTGTGGCCGAGCTTGGCGCAGCGGGTCATCTCCTTGACGGTCGCTTCGAGGTCCCAGAACGGCAGGGCTGTCTGCGGGATCAGCCGCTTGCTGTCGGCGCTTGCCCACTCGGTCAGCCAGTCGTTATAGGCCTGGACGCACAGCAGCATCAGCTCCTGGTCGCCGAGACCCAGATAGCGCCCGGCGCCGAAGCCGGCGACGTTCGGATAGAGGATCTGGGCGTGGATGCCGTACTCGTCCATCTTCTTCAGGCGGGCCCTGGCCTCGTAGAGCGAGGGATCCACCTGCTCCAGGCGTTGGGGCCGCTTTGGCGGATATTCGTGCCAGCCGGCCATGGCCGCCCCGGCCGCGGCGCCCGTGCGAGCGCCGCCGAAGAACCAGGCGTCCTCGTTCATGCCGGGATCCCATTTCACGTGCGGAACCTTGTCGCCGTACGTCTTGACCGAGATCCGCGAGGTCCACAGGTCGTAGGGCTCGATGACGTGGGTGTCGGTGTCGATGACTTTGAAATCTTTGACGATCGCATTCATGGGCGTGTTCCTCAGCTCTTTCGGCACCCGGCGCGGCGGCCATGGGCCTCGGATGGACGTGCCCGTTAGGCCGGGCGACTTATGGTTCTATTTATGACTATGATTATCAGTTTTTGCAATGATCTTTCTCTGGCCGACGCAACTTCGCCGCCGTAAGCAGCCTTGCGTGGCTAAAGCCACGATTGATTTTGATTTTTTGAAGCAAAATCAATGCTGCTAAGACTCCTAAGTGCTAAGCAAACCTGTTCAGGTTTGCTTAGCCCAGGATCACCCGGGCCAGGATGTTGCGCTGGATCTCCTGCGAGCCGCCGTAGATGGTCGCGGCGCGGTTGTTCAGGTACTTGGCGGTAGGGGTCAGGGCGTAGTCGGGGCCGATGGTCGGGGCGTTGGCGGCCAGACCCAGGGCCTCGCGTTGGTCTGGGGCGGCGTAGTGGTTCAGCGCCTCGACCGAAAGTTCGCTCGCCCGCTGCTGCAAGGAACTGACGGTCAGCTTCAGCGCCGAGGCGATGGCGTCGCCGATGCCCTCGCCCCTGGACAGGCGCGCGGCGGCCTGACGCTCGGCGTGGTCCAGGCCAGTGACCTCGATCTCCAGCTCCAGCAGGCGACGGCGGAAATCCGGGCTTTCGACCCACACCCCCTCCTCGACCGCGATCGCCTTAGCGACGCGCACCATCTTCTGCAGCCGGCTGGCCGAGGCCCCGGCGCCGCGCTCGAATTCCAGGAGATATTTGGCCACGGTCCAGCCGGCGTTCTCGGCTCCGACCCGGTTCTTCACCGGAATGTGGAGGTTGTCGAAAAAGACCTGGTTGACCTCGTGCTCGCCCGACATGCTGAGGATCGGCCGCACCGTGATGCCCGGCGCATTCATCGGCGTCAGCAGGAAGCTGATCCCAGCCTGGGGCTTGGCCTCGAGCGAGGTGCGGGCCAGCAGGAACATCCAGTTGGCGTGGTGGGCGTGGGTGGTCCAGATCTTGGAGCCGTTGAGAACATAATCGTCGCCGTCACGCACCGCCCGCGTCTGCAAGGAAGCGAGATCCGAGCCCGACTGCGGCTCGGAATAGCCCTGGCACCAGTAGTGATCGCCCGACAGCATGCGCGGCAGGAAGAAGGCCTTCTGTTCGGGCGCGCCGTGGCCCATCAGCACCGGGCCGCACATCTGCAGACCCATGGCCGGAAGCATCGGCGCGTCGGCCCGGGCGCATTCGTCGGCGAAGATGTGGCGCTGGACCGGCGACCATCCCGGACCGCCATATTCAACGGGCCAACTCGGCGCGACCCAGCCCTTTTCGTGCAGGATCTTTTGCCAACGGCGGTTCAACTCGGCCTCGGCGAAAACACCCGCCTGGCGCGCGGCGGCGGCGCGCATGTCGGGTGTCAGCTTCTCGTCCAGAAAGGCGCGGACTTCGGCCCGGAAAGCGACATCTTCAGCTGACAAGATCGGCTCCTAGAATCGGCCGCGGAAAGACCGCCCGGTCCGACGGACCGCACCGGGCGGGCGTGAAGGTGCGGGCAGGCGGATGCACCGCCGCACCTGCGTGTAAGGCGTCTCAGGCCTCCAGTATGGCCACCGCCGAAAGTCCCGGCGCGCCGTAGACCTGGCTGTAGCCGAGGCGGGCGCCCTCGACCTGACGGGCGCCGCCCCGGCCGCGGAGCTGCTGCACGTTCTCGTAGACCTGGCGCAGGCCCGAGGCCCCGATGGGCTCGCCGCAGGCCAGGCACCCGCCGTCGGTGTTAGCCGGCAACGCGCCGCCCAGACGCGTGACGCCATCGCGGATCAGCTTTTCCTGCTCGCCGTGGGCGCAGAAACCGTTTTCAGCCATGTGCATGATCTCAGCGCCGGACTCGGTGTCCTGGATCTGGATCACGTCCATGTCCTTGGGCCCAAGGGCCGCCAACTCGAAGGCCGCCTTGGAAGCGATCTCGGTCGGCGAGGGTCCGCGCTCGATCTCCAGCGCCGGCGAGAAGACCTCGAACGAGCCGTTGACGCGGGTGCGCACCGCGGCGCTGCGCATCTTGGGTCCGGCCAGGCCCAGCTCGCGCATCTTGCGGTCCGAGGCCAGGATCAGGGCCACGCCGCCTTCAGCCGGCGAGCAGAACATGAACTTGGTCAAGGGGTCTGAGACCATCTGGCTTTCCAGGATGGTTTCCAGCGGCACAGGCTCGCGCCGCCAGGCGTGGGGGGCGAGCGAGCCGTTGTGGTAGGCCTTTTCCGCCACCAGGCCCAGGGCCTCGGAGGTGACGCCATAGAGATCCATGTAACGGCGGATCTTCATGGCGAAGAACTGTGTGGTCAGCATCAGGCCGGCCTCGCCGTACCACATCGGCAGGCCCGAGGCGACCGGATCGGCGTTGAAGGCGCCTCTCGGATGCTTGTCGAATCCGACGACGAGGCCCAGGTCGAACTCACCCGACTTGATCGCCCAATAGCCGGACAGCAGCGACGAGCCGCCGGTGGCGCAACCGTTGGCGACATTGATGAACTGCACCCCGGTCAGCCCCAGCCGCGGCAGCACCGCATCGGCATTGCCGGCGGCCGAGGAGCCGCCGAAGGCGAATTGGATGTCGGTCCAGTCGATCCCGGCGTCGCAGAGGGCTTCGCGGATGGCGGCCACGCCCTGGTCGAGGCCGGACATGTCGTCGTGGCGGCCGAACGGATGGATGCCGGCGCCGATGACGTGCACGTCGGTCATGGGGTCAGCTCCGCTTGCTGCCGAAAGACCGGCTCGAAGGCGTAGATCAGGACCTCGGTCCCGTCCGGGTCGTGGTTGAAGGACTGGAGGGTCAGGCACATCGGCATGCCGAGCTTGAGCGCCGAGAAATCGTCGGTCTGCAGCCGGCTCTCGACGATCACCTGACCGGGCAGCTCCACATAGCCGACCGCATAGGGGCGGAAATTGCGGTCGTCGCCTGGCCCGGCATAGGGCGTCTTGGGCCGAAAGCGCTGGACGGTATAGGACCACAGCCGCCCTTCTGGAGCCAGGTCGACAGAGTCGTACTGGTCGGCCTGGGCGCCTTGGGGAAGCGGGAAGACGATCTTGCCATCGGCCTTGCGCCGCCCGCCGAGCAGGCGCGGCCCGTCCTGCGCCATGCGAATGAGTCCTTCGGCCAATACCCGCGACGCCATGATATCCTTTGCTCCTCGCCGCCCTCGCCAGCTTGCCGCAGCGATTTTACCGTGATTAGAGGCTATAGTTGATCACAATCATCATCAGAGTCTATAGTCGATTTCAAATTTGGACCAACCGTTGCGGATACTGGCGCAGCCGATCGCCTTCTGCTCAAAATGATACCCCAGGCGAGCCCAATCGCCCGGACCTTGCACACATCAGGGACGGAAGCATTTGAAAACCATAGCCATTCTTGGGGGTACGGGCGCCTTGGGCGCCGGCCTCGCCATGCGGCTCGCCAAGGCCGGCCATTCCGTCCTGATCGGCTCGCGCAGCACGGAGAAGGCGCAAGCCTTCGTCGACGCGTTCAGCAAGGACCACCTCGAAGCCAAGGTCCGCGGCGGCGATCTGCGAACGTGCGCGGCGGAGGCGGACCTGTGCGTGCTGACCGTCCCCTACGCCGCCCACGCCGACACCATCGCCCAGGTGAGGGACCTGCTGGAGGGCAAGGTCGTCATCGACGCCACCGTGCCCTTGAAGCCGCCCAAGGTCGGCACTGTCCAGCTTCCAGGCGCGGGATGCGCCGCCGTCGAAGCGCAGCAGGCCCTGGGGCCCGGGGTGCGGCTGGTCTCGGCGCTACAGAACATTGGGGCCGAGAAGCTTGCGGGCGGCAAGCCGATCGACGCTGACGTCCTGGTCTGTTCGGACGACGCCGACGCCGCGGCCGAGGTCTGCGACCTGTTGCAGGCCATCGGCCTAAGGTCCTGGCACGCCGGCCCCCTGGCCAATTCAGCAGCCGCCGAGGCCATGACCTCGGTGCTGATCCAGATCAACCGACGCTACAAGCGCGTGCAGTCGGGCTTCCGCATCACCGGCGAGCCCCAGGCCGGCGCCGTGCCGGCGCCGTGAAATCCAGGCCGGGCGCCTGGAGGCTCGGCCTGATCGTCGCCGTGGCGGCGCTGGCCGAGCCTCCAGAGATCCCCTGCGAGAACCTTCCCCCTCGACGGGCTATCAGGTTCGCCCGTCGCGATAGGCTTGTCCGAAAAAGACCCGTGATGGTGTCTTCACCACGCCACCCAACCGCCGTCGATGCGCAGATCCGCGCCGGTCATGAAGGACGAGGCGTCGCAGGCCAGGAATACGGCCGGCCCGCCGATCTCCTCCGCCCGCCCCGTGCGGCCCATGGGGGTGCGCGCTGCAACCCGCTCGACGAAGTCCGGATGGTCCACAGGCACCTGATCCCAGGGGAAAATGCCGGGACTGAGGCTGTTGACCCGTATTCCCTTGGGCGCCAGTTCGCAGGCCATGTAGCGGGTCAGTTGCAACAGCCCTCCCTTGGCCGCGCTGTACTGCGGCGGGCTGGTCAGGCCGCTGTCGCCATAGACGCAGAAGCTCGGGCTGACATGGGCATAGACCGAAGTGATGTGGATCACCGAGGCGTGGCCGACCGCCGCCACCGCCGCCTCCAAGCCCCGCATCGCCGCGACGGTGTTCTCGTAGGCCACGGCCACCCCGCTTTCGAGGGTGACCCGGAAGGCTTTTCCGCTCGTCGTATCGTCCCGGCTGGGAAGGCCGGTGATGGCGTTGTTGATCAGGATGTCGAGGCGCGGCAAGCCTCGTAGAAAGCTGGAGGCTGCGTCACGGTCCATGATGTCGAAGGCGGCGACGCTGGACTTGAGTCCGGCCCGCTCGAATTCGGCGCTCAGCGCCTCCAGCTTCGACGCCGTGCGGCCGTTCAGGATCACATGCGCGCCTGCATCGGCCAGGGCGAAGCTCATGGCCCGCCCCAGATGGCCGGCCGCGCCGGTGACGAAGGCGACCCGCCCGTCCAGCCGGAAACGCTGGTCGTGCGATCGAATGCTGAGGCTGGGTTCCATGATGACGCTTCCTGGCTTTTCCGCCATTGGCGCCGGAGCCGCTCACCCCGTCAAGTATATCATGATTATGATCATCATGTTTTCTGGTCACCGCGCCGGAACGCCCGCGGCGAGATACCTATGTAACCTACGACAAGGACGGCCAGACCCACCGGCTGGACTGCGAGTTCATCGCCGGCTGCGACGGCTTCCATGGCGTCAGCCGCCAAACCATCCCGGCGGGTGTGCGCCGCGAGTTCGAGCGGGTTTATCCCTTCGGCTGGCTGGGCGTCCTGGCCGACGTGCCGCCCTGCGCCGAAGAGCTGATCTATTCCAACCATGAGCGCGGCTTCGCCCTGGCCAGCATGGGCGCCTATTTCTGGCCGGCGACGCGGCCCACATCGTTCCGCCGACCGGCGCCACGGGATTGAACCTCGCCGCATCCGACGTGTCCTTCCTGTCGGACGCCCTGATCGGCTGGTGTCGCGACAAGAACGCGGGGGGCTGGCCCGCTATTCCGACCAGGCGCTGGCGCGGGTGTGGAAGGCCGAGCGGTTTTCCTGGTGGTTCACCGGCCTGACCCACCGCTTCCCGGACACGGATCCCTTTGCCCGTAAGATGCAGGTGGCGGAGCTGGGCTGGTCCCGCGCCGCCCAGACCACCCTTGCGGAGAACTACGTCGGCCTGCCCCTTCGCAAGTGAAGTCGGGTCTCGCCCGCCCAGTTGAACCGGCTGAACGCCAGCACGTTTAGGTGGTCACATCCAAAAGCGGTATGGCGATAAGGAAATCTGCACACCTTACCCGCAAAACTCTATCGATTTGATCTGTTTTATATCTACCATCTGGACACCGGGGTTCAGCACAAACTGAGGTGGCTATATGGCGGAAATCGAGAATTCAGTTGCGCGCGTCAAGACGACGGCCGGCGCGGATCGCGTTGGAAGCGGCGCATCGCGGCGCACGCTGCTGGCGGGACTCGCCGGGGCTGCTGCGGTCGGGCCAGCGCTACTGACAGGCCGGGCCCGCGCCGACGACAAGAAGCCGATCCGGCTGCTGAACGTCAGCTACGACCCCACCCGCGAACTCTACAAAGACATCAACGCCGCCTATTCGGCGTTCTGGCAGTCCCACACCGGTCAGTCGGTGGTGATCGACCAGAGCCACGGGGGCTCGGGCTCGCAGGCGCGGGCGGTGATCGACGGCTTGCAGGCCGACGTGGTGACCCTGGCGCTGGCCTACGACATCGACAACATCGCCGACAAGGCCAAGCTCTTGCCGACCAACTGGCAGTCGCGGCTTCCCGACAACGCCACGCCCTACACCTCGACCATCGTGTTCCTGGTGCGCAAAGGCAATCCGAAAGCAATCCGCACCTGGACCGACCTGGTGCGTCCGGGGATCACCGTGATCGCCCCCAATCCGAAGACCTCGGGCGGCGCCCGCTGGGCCTATCTGGCCGCCTGGGCCTCGGCCCTGAAGGCGCCGGGCGGCAGCGACGCGGCGGCCAAGTCCTATGTGGCGGAGTTCTACAAGCATGTGCCCGTGCTGGACTCCGGCGCGCGGGGATCGACCGTCACCTTCGCCCAGCGCGGCATGGGCGACGCCCTGGTCTGCTGGGAGAACGAGGCGCACCTGGCCCTGGCCGAATTCGGCGCCGACAAGTTCGACATCGTGGTCCCGCCGATCTCGATCCTGGCCGAGCCGCCGGTGGCCCTGGTGGATAAGGTTGTGGATCAGAAGGGCACGCGCCCTGTCGCCGAGGGGTATCTTCGGTTCCTCTACAGCCCCCGCGCCCAGGAGTTGATCGGCAAGAACTTCTTCCGCCCGCGCAACGCCCAGGCCCTGGCCAAGTATGGCAGCCTCTTCCCCAAGCTGCCGTTGGTCACGGTTGACGATACCTTTGGCGGCTGGCGCAAGGCCCAGGCGGTCCACTTCGCCGACGGCGCCATCTTCGACCAGATCCACAAGGCCTGACCGACGCATGACGGCGATCGCCACCACGATCATCAGCCCGCGCCGCAAGCCCTGGCGCCAGCCCTCGGTTTTGCCAGGGTTCGGCCTTGGGCTCGGGGTGACCCTGACCTATCTGGCGGCGATCGTGCTGCTGCCGCTGATCGCCCTGGCCCTCAAGCCCTGGCAACTGGGCCTGGGCGGGGTCTGGCGCGAGTTGACCGAGCCCAGGGTGCTGGCCGCCCTGCGGCTCAGCTTCGGCGTCTCGGCCCTGGCGGCCCTGGTCAATGCGCCCCTGGGCCTGATCACCGCCTGGGTGCTGGTGCGCTACGAGTTCCCGGGCCGCCGCGTGCTGGACGCCCTGGTCGACCTTCCGTTCGCCCTGCCGACGGCCGTCGCCGGCATTGCGCTCACAGCTTTGTACGCGCCGACCGGCCCCCTCGGCGCCTTGGCCCAGAAGATCGGGATCAAGACCGCCTATACCCCGACCGGCATCTTCATCGCCCTCCTGTTCATCGGCCTGCCGTTCGTGGTGCGCCAGCTCCAGCCGGTGCTGCAGGACCTGGACCACGAGGTGGACGAGGCCGCCCGCACCCTGGGGGCCTCGAACGCCCAGAGGTTCGTGCGCGTGATCCTGCCGGTGCTGGCGCCGGCCCTGCTCAGCGGGGTGGGCCTGGCCTTCGCCCGAGCTGTGGGCGAGTACGGCTCGGTGATCTTCATCGCCGGCAACCTGCCCATGGCCACCGAGATCGCCCCGCTGCTGATCGTCATCAAGCTGGAGCAATACGACTATGCCGGCGCGGCGGCCATCGGCTTGGCCATGGTCGCCATCGCCTTTGGCTGCATGGTCGTCATCAGCGCCGCCCAGATGCTTCTGGCCAGGAGAGGCAAGGCATGAAGCGCGCCTTTTTCAGGTTGTCTGGCGTCCACCTGCCCGGACTCGCCCCGCTCATGCTGGCCCTCGCCGTGACGGTGCTGGCCCTGCTGATCGTCATGCCCCTGGGCGTGGTGTTCGAGGAGGCCTTCCACAAGGGCCTTTCCGGCTATCTCGCCGTGTTCAGCCAGTCCGACACCTGGGCCGCCATCCGCCTGACGCTGCTGGTCGCGGCCATCGCCGTGCCGCTGAACGCCGTGTTCGGCGTGGCCGCCGCCTGGACCATCGCCAAGTTCGAATTCCGCGGCAAGAGCGCGCTCCTGGCCCTGATCGACCTGCCCTTCTCCATGTCGCCGGTGGTCTCAGGCCTGGTGTGGGTGCTGCTGTTCGGCGCCCAGGGCTGGTTCGGCCAGGCCCTGGCCGACCACGGCGTGCGCATCATCTTCACGGTCACGGGCCTGGTTCTGGCCACCATCACCGTCACCCTGCCCTTCGTCGCCCGTGAGTTGATCCCGCTGATGCAGGACCAGGGCTCGGACGAGGAGGCGGCGGCCGTGACCCTCGGCGCGCGCGGCTTCACCGTGTTCCGCCTGGTGACCCTGCCCAACATCAAATGGGCCCTGCTCTACGGCGTTCTGCTTTGCAACGCCCGGGCCATGGGCGAATTCGGCGCGGTCTCGGTGGTTTCCGGCAAGATCCGCGGTCTCACCAACACCCTGCCCCTTCACATAGAGGCGCTCTACAATGACTACGACTTCGTTGGCGCCTTCGCGGCCGCTTCCCTCCTGGCCTCCCTCGGCCTCATCACCCTGGTCCTCAAGACGGCTCTCGAATGGCGATTCTCCAGTGAGCTCTCCCACGGCCGGCGCCGATGACGACCACGCCCTGGAGATATCCGGGCTGAACAAGTCGTTCGGCCGCTATCCTGCGCTGAAAGATGTTTCGCTCGCCGCCAAGAACAAGGAGTTCCTGGCCCTGCTCGGCCCGTCCGGCTCGGGCAAGACCACCCTGCTGCGCGTCCTGGCCGGGCTGGAGCAGCCGGATTCCGGCGAAGTGCGCTTCGGCGGCGAGGACTTTCTGGCCCTGCCCGCGCGTCGGCGACAGATCGGCATGGTGTTCCAGCATTACGCCCTGTTCCGGCACATGACGGTGGCCCAGAATATCGCCTTCGGCCTTACCGTGCGCCCGGCCGCCGAGCGGCCCAGCCGCGACGCCATCAAGAGCCGGGTGAGCGAGCTGCTGAGCCTGGTGCAGCTTGAGGGGCTCGATAAACGCTACCCCGCCCAGCTTTCCGGCGGCCAGCGCCAGCGCGTCGCCCTGGCCCGGGCCCTGGCCATCGAGCCGCGCATGCTGCTGCTGGATGAACCCTTCGGCGCCCTGGACGCCCAGGTCCGCCGCGACCTGCGCCGCTGGCTGCGCGAGATCCACGACCGGGCGGGTGTCACCACCGTGTTCGTCACCCACGACCAGGAGGAGGCCCTCGACCTGGCCGACCGGGTGGCGATCATGAAGGACGGCCGGCTGGTCCAGCTGGGCTCGCCCAACGAGGTCTACGAGAACCCCCAGGATGCGTTCGCCTTCGAATTCCTGGGCGCCTCCTGCCGCGTCCCGGGCGTGGTCAAGGACGGGCGCCTGCGGGTCGGCGACTGGGAGACGGCTGCGCTGGCCGGCGCCGCCTGCGGCGAGGTCGAGGTCTTCTTCCGCCCAGATGAGGCCGAGATAGGCCCTGCCGAAGGCCAGGGCTTCGACGCCGAGGTGCTGGCGGTGGCGGTCCGCGGCGGGGACGCGCGGGTGGTCTGCCGCACCAGCGGTCAGGAACTGGAACTGCGAGTCCGCTCGCAATCCCTGCACCCCGGGCTGCAATCCGGCCGCTCGGCCAAGATCTCGCCCTCGCGGTGGAAGGCCTATCCGCGCCAGGCGGCGAAGATTTAGCGCGAGATGAGATCAGGTCGAACATAACCCGCTCATCCCGGCGAACGCCCATAGGCGCCAAGTTAAGGGGCTGGCCAAGGAACACCTCGCTCCCCCGGGACGCGCCGCTGCGCGGCCCGCCCAAGGGCGGGCTCCGGGAGAGGGAAGGGCCCGCGCCGAAGGCGTGGGAGAGTGAGGGGTTGCGCTGTTTCAGGATGAATCTGAGAGGCCTTACCCCCTCAACCTCCCACCGCTACGCGGCGGCCCCCTCCTTCTCCCCTTGGTAGAAGGGAAATCAAGCCACGCCCTCGCAGACTTGGCGCCCATGGGCGTTCGCCGGGACGATCGGGTAAAATTACTTCTATTCAATCCAAAATTGGCCCGCCCTATCGGTGAGAATACGACACTTGGTTCCGATCCAGTGACGGCGACAAGACTCGTAAGCGATCCCTTGTTGACGCCCGCAGCGGACATTCCGAATTTCAGAGATGGGTGGAGGCTTGCCGCTCATTCACCTGTAGCGATAGCCTCGACGCAAAGCTTGCTGATGGGGGTCGTCTATGAGGATCATGGAGTGCGACTTCTGTGATGCCCGTGTAGTCGGGCTATTACAGTTTCATCAGTCCAGCGCACACGCACATACATCTCCAGATAGCGCTTACGCCCTGGACCTCACGGGACTTCAGTCGCCGGACATCACCGTCTGGACGATCTGGGAGGGCGAAAGCCTCATGGGCGTAGGCGCCTTGAAATGGCTGGCAGCCGATCATGGCGAGGTGAAATCCATGCATACGGCCGAGTCCATGCGCGGACGAGGCGCCGGAAGTGTGATGCTGCGTCATATTATAGCGAGCGCGCGTTCGATGGGCATGTCGCGTCTCAGTCTGCAGACTGGCTCATGGGACTACTTTAGGCCTGCGCACGCGCTCTATCGGCGCCACGGGTTCGTGGAGTGCCCGCCCTTCGCTGACTACGCGCCCGACCCCAACAGCCTTTTGATGTCGCTTGACTTACAAACCAGCTAGGTCCCCCATGAGCCTGTCGCACGTGCATATCGGCATCCTGGACTTCGACCGCGCGCTGTCTAGCGCGACTGACATATGATGAATGTCTGATGAGGGCCGTCTTCTGCCTGAAGCTCCGCGTCGGGATCTGGACGTTAAATGGGACGAACGCGAGGGCGGACGACAGGGCGTTGAGTTCTGTTTGGGTCCGCTCTCAACCCGGCAGCCCATTGCTCCTCGCGTGCCTGGCCGCATTTCCCCCGGCGATGCGACCGTAGACCAGCACATTGGCCATGGACGAGCCGCCGCCGAAAATACGATCGCCCAGGACCCCGCCCGCCGACTCGCCGGCCGCGTACAATCCAGGGATCGGCCGGTCCGCCTTGTCGCGGACCTGGGCCTCCGCGTCGATGCGCAGGCCCGTGGAGGTGAAGCAGACGATCGCCCCCCGCATCCGCGCCGCATAGAAGGGCGGCGTGGCGATCGGCTTCCACTCTGACGCCGCCTTGCCGAACTGCGGGTCCTGCCCGGCCTCGCAATAGCCGTTATAGGCTTCGACCGTGGTCCGCAGCGCGGGCCAGCGGATGCCGACCTGGCGGGCCAGCGCCTCCAGGGTCGGCGCCGTGGCAAGTTTCCGGGTCCGGACGAACTCCTCCAGGGCCTCGGGTAGCCAGCTGGTGGTCAAAAAGCCGGCCTTGACCTCGGCCAGGGTCTCGGGGTCGGGGCCGGCCGCGGCCCGCGCCGCCTCGTCGAAGATGGCGAAGCCCTCGCCCCCGGTCTGTTCGTCGATGATCCCGGCCATGACGTGATACGGCAGGGTCTCGTCGACGAAGCGACGGCCCTCGCGATTGACGAACATCAGCCAGCCAGGCTGATAGACTTCGAGCTCCTTGCGAAAGCCGGGCGTGGCCAGCAGCAGGCCCCGGTTATGGCCCACGACCTCAGCCCCGGCCGCCGCACCGAGCTCCAAGTGGTCGCCCTGGGAATGGGGCGCGCCGATGTACCAGGTCCAATCGCCATGGTGCGCGGCGTCGGGATAGTGGCGGGCCAAGAGTTCGGGATTGGCCCCGAAGCCGCCGGTGGTCACCACCACCGAACCAGCCCGCACCGCCTCGTCCCCGAACCGGACGCCGGCGACGCGGCCGTCCTCGACCAGGAGCTGACGCACCCGCGTGCGCAGGGCCACGTCGGCCTTGCCGCTGATCGCCGCCTCCAGCACCGCGACGATGGCCGCGCCATAGCCGGTGGGCACATGCTCGCGCCGCAGGCCGTCCACCCCGCCGATATGCAGCTTGTCCGGTAGGAACTCTACGCCGAGCCCGATCAGCCAGTCGATCACCTTGGGCGCCTCGTGGCAAAGGCGCCGGGCCAGGCTCGGGTCCAGCCTGTACTGGTTCAAGGTCATGTAGTAGCGGAACGCCGCCTCGGGATCATCGCCCTCGACCCCGGCCGCGCGCTGCACGCTGGTGCCGGCGGCGTAGATGTGCCCGCCGGAAAGGTTGGTCGATCCGCCCAGTTGGTTCCCGGCCTCGGCGATCAGCACCCGCGCGCCTTGCTCCAACGCTGTATAGGCGACCGCCAGCCCGGCCCCCCCACCGCCGATGACGATGACGTCGTAGTCGGTCTCCATCGCCGCCCCCGGATCCATTTCATCGTAATTATGATTACGAATTATGGTAGTTGCGCTTCGCCGAGGTGGCAAGGCGTTTCAGCCGGGCCAATGGGTCCCCGTCGAAATCAGAGGCTGGCTTCCACCACGGCGGAGATGCGGGCGGCGGCGGCGCGCAGGGCGGCGATGGTCGCCTCCAGCGTCACCGGCGCCGGATGGCTCTGCACATAGGGGATGGTCAAGGCGGCGGCGGGGCCGTTCCGGGCCATGACCGGGGCCGTGAGGTCCACCACGTCGTCCACGAAACTGTTCAGCGCCTGCTCATAGCCCTGCGTGCGGATGGCGTCGGCCTGCTCGACGAAGGCCTGCCGCGCCGCCTTGCTCCCGAGATCGATCCTGGTCATCAGGGCCTGCCGCGCCGCCGCCGACTGGAAGGCGAACAGCACCGCGCCGGCGGTCGACTGGGCCAGCGGCCGGCGATAGCCGGGGCGCACGGAAAAGCCGACGTAGCCGGGGCTCTCGACCCTCGCCACCACCACCATCTGATCGTCGGAGACCACCGCCAAGTGGCACGACTGGCGCACCTGGCCCGATAGTTCGCGCATGATCGGCAAGCTCGCTTCCAACAGGGTCCGCACCGGCGCCCGGGTCATGGCGAGGGCGAAAAGCTTGTTGCTCAGCTCGTAGCCCTCTCCGCCGGGCGCAGCCTCGATATAGCCTTTGTATTCCAGGACCTGGACCATGCGGAACAGCTCGCTGACCGAACGGTCCAGCGCGGTGGAGATCTGCGACGTGGTCATGGCGGCCCCGTTGCGGGCCAGGAGTTCGAGAATATCGAGGCCCTTTTCCAGGGCCGGCGCGCGATAGCGCCGCTCGCTGTTCGAGATGTCGTCCGGATCGGAATCGACAAGGCTCATATTGCGCGGCCCCAACCTTGTTGATGTTAAATGAGCCCAATTCGTGCGCCCCGGCAAGCACATCGCCCAGCCGATTAGCCCGCCAGGCGTTGGCCGTGGACATGGCGTGCCGGGCCTTCGCGCCAAGCCGCGCGCCTTTTGTCTGTGTAAATACTTGTCTCGGCTACGCCAGGATTATGGCGCCCCTGCCGGCCCCGTTCGCAGGCGAACTTCCGATCAAGCTCCAGGGTTCAAACTGACCCCTCGCGCCCAAGGCGTCCGTTGAAGGAAGGTCCAAGAGCGACATCGCCAGCAGACCGACGATTCCGATCCGAATAGCCACTTCAAACCGCCTTCTCGGGCGCCGGCCCAAAAACTCAGACAAATTGTCTCCGGCTGCCTACGCCCACCCGCGCAAGCCAGCGCCCTGGCGAACTCTTCTTCGACCAGCCCGTCAGGTGGATAGCGCCGGGCACCAGAATGCGGGCAAACTGGTCGCGCCCTGAAACCTGAGTTCCCTCGCCGCATGATCGAAATCATTCCCCTCTCCGGCATCGGTGAGGTCTCGCCCGGATGCGACCTGGCCGAAGCGCTCGGCCAGGCCCTCGACGCCCACGGCCTGACGCCCGGCGAAACCGATGTGCTGGTGGTGACCCAGAAGATCGTCTCCAAGGCCGAGGACCGCTTCGTCGACCTCTCCGCCGTGACGCCTGGCGCGAAGGCGATCGAACTCGCCGCGCTGACTCGCAAGGATCCGCGGCTGGTGGAGCTGGTCCTGGCCGAGTCCGTCGCCGTGGTGCGCGCGGTTCCAGGCGTGCTGATCACCCGCCATCGCCTGGGCTATGTGATGGCTAACGCCGGTATCGACCAGTCCAACCTCGGCGCCGGCGCGGCCGAGCGCGTGCTGCTGTTGCCCACCGACGCCGACGCCTCGGCCGCGGGGCTGAGGACGGCGCTGGGCCGGCGCTGGCGGAGTCCGCCGGCGGTGGTGATCTCGGACAGTTTCGGACGGCCCTGGCGCCACGGGGTGGTCAATGTCGCTATTGGCGCCAGTGGCCTGCCCGCCCTGGTGGACCGGCGCGGCGAGACGGACCGGGACGGGCGCAAGCTGCAGGTGACCCAGGTGGCTCTGGGCGACATGATCGCCACGGCGGCGGGCCTCGCCACCGGCGAGGGCGCAGAGGGGCTTCCCGCCGCCCTGGTCCGAGGGCTTGTGTGGTCGGCGCCCGCCGCGCCCGCCTCCGCCCTGGTCCGGCCGCTGGAGGAGGACCTGTTCCGATGAGCCACGTGACCATCCTGACCGGCGGCGTCGGCGGGGCCAAGCTGGTCTTAGGCCTCTGCAAGGCCATGGCGCCGGAGCATGTGACGGCGATCGTCAATACGGGCGATGACTTCACCCACCTGGGCCTGCGTGTTTCCCCGGACATCGACACCCTGCTCTACACCCTGGCCGACAAGGCCAACGCCGCCCAGGGCTGGGGTCGCGAGGGAGAGACCTGGGGCTTCATGGACGCCCTGCGCAGCCTCGGCGGCGAAGACTGGTTCCAGCTGGGCGACGGCGACCTGGCCCTGCACGTCCTGCGCACCCTGCGCCTGAACGCTGGCGAGCCCCTGTCCAGGATCACGACGTCCTTCGCCCGGTCCTGGGACCTCGCGCCCACGATCCTGCCGATGAGCGACGACACGGTGGCCACAGAGCTCGACACCGATGAGGGCCGGCTGGACTTCCAGCGCTATTTCGTCGCCCGGCGGTGCGCCCCGATCGCCCGCAGCATCCATTTCAAGGGGGCTGAAGCCGCCCGGCCAGCCCCCGGCGTGCTGGAGGCGATCTCGCGCCCGGACAATCTCGCCATCCTGGTCGCGCCGTCGAACCCTTTCCTCAGCATCGACCCGATCCTGGCCGTGCCCGGCCTGCGCCAGGCCCTCGCCCAGGCGCCGGCGCCGGTGGTCGCGGTCTCACCGATCGTCGGCGGCCAGGCGGTCAAGGGGCCGACCGCCAAGCTGATGTCGGAACTGGGCCTCCAGATCACCGCCTCCGCGATCGCCCGGCACTACGAGGGCGTAATCGACGCCTTGCTGGTCGATGAGCGTGATCCGCCGGACAGCCTGCGGGTCGCCTCGGACCGGGCCGACACGCTGATGCGGACCCTGGACGACCGCGTCCGGGTGGCGCGGGCGGCCTTGGCGCTGGCGAGCAAGCTCGCCGGACCGCAATGACGGCCGGATAGCTTCGAGGCTCTCAACCCGACAGCTCGCCCTCGTGCGCGTAGCGCGGCGCAAAACCCGCTGCGATGGCGGCGTCGAGATCGTCCGAGGTGTCGACGTCAAGGGCGAGACCAGGCCGCTCGACGATCGCAGCCTCGCCATGCGTCCGGTGGCGGCGAAAGCTGTCAGGGCCGAAGCTGAACGCAAAGGGGCGTGCGTCATGGATGGCCAACGCATTGGTGCCCGTCCCATGCCGGTCCGGCGCCAAGGCCAGGCCGGAACGCTGAGCAGCTTCCAGCAGCACGCCGACGTCATCCGACGCCAGCAGCGGCAGGTCGGCATGGATGATTAGCAGGGGCGCCGGACCGATCGCCGTGCGGGCGACAGCCAGCTCCTGATTGAGGCCGCGGCCATGGTCGGCCGCCCAGCCTCCGCGCCAGCCAGCCGGCGGATGCTCCGACAGCACCCTCACCTGGGCGATCATGGCTGCGCCTTCCAGAACGCCCGCGACATGCTCGAACAGGCGCCAGCTGAGCCTTGACCTCTCGGTGGCGGGCAGACGATCCGCCAGCCGCGTCTTACGCTGTCCCTCGGCCTTCAAAGGAACGATCGCCGTCCAGACCCTGGGACCAGACCCGATGGCGTTCAGGGCGCGTCGTTCCAATCTGGCTCAATCCCGGCTGCGAGCAGCGAAAACTGGCGACCGCCGCAAGATGGGGTCGAATGACTACATCATCATATTGACGATATGAACACGACGAAACTTCCGACAATTCGTGGCGCGCTTTAGACATTTTTACGGGCCCTGAACAGTTTTCCTGTGTTGCCTGCGGGCGTCCAGCTGATCAGATTTCGCCGCCAGATGAGAATGATTGCAGATTGTGTCGCACTCCGCTTGGGGTTGGCCGGACGATGTAAGCCTCGTCCGCAACCGTTCACGCGATCCGCGCCGCAAATAGATGCTCACGGAAGGAACTCGACATGACCGCAGCCAGCCAGCTTAAGGCTGTGCGCCCGGCCCCGGCTCCCCTGACCCATCTCCAGCGGCTAGAGGCGGAGAGCATCCACATTCTTCGGGAGGTGGTTGCGGAGGCTGAGCGGCCCGTGATGCTGTATTCGGTGGGCAAGGACAGCGCGGTGATGCTGCACCTGGCGAGGAAGGCGTTCTATCCCTCGCCGCCGCCGTTTCCGCTGCTGCATGTGGACACGACCTGGAAGTTCAAGGCCATGTATGAACTGCGCGACCGCATGGCGCGCGAGAGCGGCATGGAGCTCTTGGTCTATCACAATCCCGAGGCGATGGAGCGGGGCATCAACCCGTTCGACCATGGCTCGCTACACACCGACATGTGGAAGACCGAGGGCCTGAAGCAGGCCCTGGACAAGTACGGCTTCGACGCGGCCTTCGGCGGCGCCCGGCGCGACGAGGAGAAGAGCCGGGCCAAGGAGCGGGTGTTCTCGTTCCGCTCGGCCAACCACCGCTGGGACCCGAAGAACCAGCGGCCGGAGCTTTGGAACCTCTACAACGCCAGGAAGGCCAAGGGGGAGTCGATCCGGGTGTTCCCGATCTCCAACTGGACCGAGCTGGACATCTGGCAATACATCCACCTGGAGAACATCCCGATCGTGCCGCTCTATTTCGCGGCCAAGCGCCCGACCGTGGAGCGTGACGGGCTGATCCTGATGGTCGATGACGAGCGCTTCCCGCTGAAGCCGGGCGAGACCCCGGTGGAGCGCTCGATCCGCTTCCGCACCCTGGGCTGCTATCCCTTGACCGGGGCGGTGGAGAGCGAGGCGGCGACCTTGCCTGAGGTGATCCAGGAGATGCTCTTGACCACCACCTCCGAGCGGCAGGGGCGGGCGATCGACCACGACCAGACCGCATCGATGGAAAAGAAGAAGCAGGAGGGCTATTTCTGATGGCCGAAGGATCGACCGACAAGGCCCCCTCCTCCTATCAGGCCGACGCCCTCATCGCCGAGGACATCGACGCCTATCTGGTGGCCCACCAGCACAAGAGCCTGCTCCGCTTCATCACCTGCGGCTCGGTGGACGACGGCAAGTCGACCCTGATCGGACGGCTGCTCTATGACAGCAAGATGATCTTCGAGGACCAGCTGGCGGCCCTCGAAGCCGATAGCAAGCGCGTGGGCACGCAAGGCCAGGAGATCGATTTCGCCCTCTTGGTCGACGGCCTGGCCGCCGAGCGCGAGCAGGGCATCACCATCGATGTCGCCTACCGCTTCTTCGCCACCGACAAGCGCAAGTTCATCGTCGCCGACACCCCCGGCCACGAGCAGTACACCCGCAACATGGTCACCGGGGCCTCCACCGCCGACCTGGCGGTGATCCTGATCGACGCGCGCAAGGGGGTTTTGACCCAGACCCGGCGGCACAGCTATCTGTGCCACCTGATCGGCATCAAGAACATCGTGCTGGCGGTGAACAAGATGGACCTGATCGACTACGATCAGGCCTCCTACGACGCCATCGTCGAGGATTATCGCACCTTCGCCACCAGCATCGGCATCGGCCAGTTCCAGGCCATGCCGATCTCGGGCTTCAAGGGCGACAACATCACCGCCGCCCCTTCGGCCAAGACCCCCTGGTATGACGGCCCGAGCCTGATCGCCCACCTGGAGCAGGTGGAGCTGGATGTGATCGCCGATCAGAAGAAGCCGTTCCGCATGCCGGTGCAGTGGGTCAACCGGCCCAACCTGGACTTCCGCGGCTTCTCCGGCCTGATCGCCACCGGGACCGTGCGGCCGGGGGATGCGGTGCGCATCCTGCCCTCGGCCAAGACCACCAAGGTCAGCCGCATCGTCACCCTGGATGGCGATCTTCAAGAGGCCATCGCCGGCCAGTCGGTGACCCTGACCCTGGCCGACGAGGTCGACTGCAGCCGCGGCGACGTGATCAGCATGGCCGATGATCCGCCCGAGGCCGCCGACCAGTTCGAGGCCACCATCGTGTGGATGTCGGACGAGGAGATGCTGCCGGGCCGGCCCTATTGGCTGAAGCTCGGGGCCCAGACCGTCACCGCCAACATCCAGGCCCCGAAATACCAGGTCAACGTCAACACCCTGGAGCACACCGCGGCCAAGACCTTGGATCTCAACGCCATCGGAGTGGCCAACCTGTCCACCGACCGGCGGCTGGTGTTCGAGCCCTACGAGGTGGGCCGCACCCTCGGCGGCTTTATCCTGATTGACAAGCTGACCAACGCCACGGTGGCGGCGGGCATGCTGCACTTCGCCCTGCGCCGCAGCCAGAACGTCCACTGGCAGGCGCTGACGGTCAGCCGCGAGGACCACGCGGCGCTGAAGAACCAGAAGCCGGCGGTGCTGTGGTTCACGGGCCTCTCCGGCGCCGGCAAGTCGACCATCGCCAACCTGGTTGAGCAGAAGCTTAAGCGGATGAACCGACACACCTTCCTGTTGGACGGCGACAATGTCCGCCACGGGCTGAACAAGGACCTTGGCTTCACCGACGCCGACCGGGTGGAGAACATCCGCCGGGTGGGCGAGGTGGCCCGGCTGTTGACCGACGCCGGCCTGATCGTGATCACCGCCTTCATCTCCCCCTTCCGCGCCGAACGCGACATGGTGCGGCAGATGATGAGCCCCGGGGAGTTCGTCGAGGTCCATGTGGACACCCCTTTGGCTGACGCCGAGGCCCGCGACGTCAAGGGCCTCTACAAGAAAGCCAGAGCGGGCCAGCTAAAGAACTTCACGGGCATCGACAGCCCTTACGAGCCCCCCACCGACCCCGAAATCCACATCGACACCACCACGCTCTCCCCAGACCAGGCCGCTGACCTCATCATCCAAAGGCTCATCCCATGAGCATGACCGATGCTGAACTGGCGGCCCGGTTGGCCAAGGCCGCAGGCGATGTCCTGATCCAGGTGCGCAACTGCGGCCTGATCGGCGGCAAGAGCCTGGGCAAGGCCGGCGACCAGACCTCGAACCAGTTCCTGATCCACGCGATCCGCGAACAGCGGCCGGACGACGGCCTGCTGTCCGAAGAGAGCCAGTGCGACGGCGAGCGGCTGACCAAATCGCGGGTGTGGATCATCGATCCGGTGGACGGCACCCGCGAATACGGCGAGGCCCGCGCCGACTGGGCGGTGCATGTCGCATTGGCGGTGAACGGCGAGGCCAAGGTCGGCGCCGTAGCCCTGCCGGGCCTGGGCCTCGTTCTGCGCACGGACCAGCCCCCCGCCATGCCGGAGCCTGGAACGCCGCTCCGGATGGTAGTCAGCCGCACCCGCCCCGCCAGCGAAGCGGTGGCGGTGGCCGAGCGGCTGGGCGCCGAACTGGTCCCCATGGGCTCCGCCGGGGCCAAGGCCATGGCGGTGGTGCGCGGCGAAGCGGACATCTACCTGCATTCCGGCGGCCAATACGAGTGGGACAGCTGCGCGCCGGTCGCCGTGGCCCTGGCCTGCGGTCTTCACTGCTCGCGCATCGACGGCCGTCCGCTGGTCTATAACCAGCAGGATGTCTACATGCCGGACCTGCTGATCTGCCGGAAATCCGATGCGCCCAAGGTCCTGCAGCTGATCAAGGATCTCGAACCCAGCGCCGCCTGAGCGGCTCCGGGTCGACGCCGGCCGGCCTCAGAATTCCAGGCAGATCTTGCCGAAATGCCGGCCGGATTCCTCGTGGCGGAAGGCGTCGGCTATGGCTTCCAGTGGAAAGCTGCGATCGATCGCCGGCCGGATCCCGGTTGCTTCCATCGCCCGCACCATGTCGAGCTGATGCTGGCGGCTGCCGACGATCAGGCCCTGGAGCCGGATCTGCTTGGCCATCATGAAGGCGGTCGGGACCTCGCCGGCGACCCCGGTCAGGACGCCGATCAGGGCGATGTGGCCGCCCACACGGCAAGCCCGGATCGATTGGGCGAGCGTGCCTGGGCCGCCCACCTCGATCACGTGGTCCACGCCGCGGCCGCTGGTCCATTCGGCGACGCGATCGCCCCAGTCGGCGTGCTGGCGATAGTTGACGACATGATCGGCCCCCAGCGCCCGGGCGCGCTCCAGCTTGTCGTCCGATGACGAGGTGATGACCACCCGCGCACCCATGGCCTTGGCGATCTGGAGGGCGAAGATCGAGACCCCGCCCGTGCCCAGCGCCAGCACTGTGTCGCCCGCCTTCAGGCCGCCATTGACCACCAGGGCCCGCCACGCGGTGAGACCGGCGGTGGTGATAGTCGCGGCCTCCGCATGGCTCCAGCCCTTTGGCGCAGCGGTGAAACAGCCAGCCGGCGCCACCACCTGCTCCCGGGCGTAGCCATCGATTCCATCACCGGGCGTGTGGCCAAAGCCGGCGGCCGCCGGCTCGCCGTCCTGCCACAGCGGGAAGAAGCAGGAGACGACCGCGTCGCCGACGGAGAACTCGCTCACCCCGTCTCCCACGGCCTCGACCACGCCGGCGCCGTCAGCCATGGGAATGCGGCCGTCCTCGGTCGGTATGAAGCCCCGCACGACGCCATAGTCATGGAAATTGAGCGAGCTGGCGTGGACCCGCACCCGGATCTGGCCCGCTCCGGGGGCGCCCGGATCCTCCCGATCGACCAGGGTCAGATGGTCGAGGCCACCGGGTTGGCGAAGGGTGATGGTTTTCATGAGAAAGCGCCTGCGCGAGTTATCTCCCCGAGCCCGGAAGCTATAGTCACAAGTGATATGAAGGCCAGGGCTTTGGCGAGAGCGGCATGAGGAATAGTGCGAAACGGTTTTCGCCCGCGGAACAGGACCCGCTTCGCCTTAACTGACCGCTGCGCTCAAGGACCGATCCCACAGCGTCGAACGAAAGATCGAATAGTCGCCCGGCCCCGGGCCTCAAATCCGAAGCCAGCGCACCAGTCGCAGCTATTTCGAAATCTGACATCTAACGTATTGTTTTTTAAAAACATTTCTGATAATGGTCAGACGCAAACGCACCGCCATTTAGTAAAGTCACCGGCGTACCAGTTAGCGATGGCGCCCTCCCTCGATTGCGCGGGAGGCCCTCCGGATGGTGTTGCAT
>FSWM01000198.1_pt1 | contig 41459 bp, 27 predicted proteins | sample 1637841 | NCBI WGS metagenome assembly FSWM01 (sample SAMEA3914789, study PRJEB12502) | metagenome | biome: forest; material: soil | place: Canada | collected 2011-07-03 | depth 0.3 m | reverse complement strand
CGCTTGAACACCTGCACGTCGTGCACGGTGTGGGCCAGCATCATCACCCCGCGCTGGGAGAACATGACGTTGTAGTTCAGCTCCTGGGACAGGCTCTCCCACAGTTTGACAGCGTGGTCGTAGAGCCCGGCGCTCTCGTCGAACAGATAGTTGGAGCGGATGATGGTGGTGTTGCGGCCGGTATTGCCGCCGCCCAGCCAGCCCTTTTCCAGGACGGCGATGTTGCGCAAGCCGTGTTGTTTGGCCAGATAATAGGCCGCGCCCAGGCCGTGGCCGCCGCCGCCGATGATCACCGCGTCATAGGCGGCCTTGGGCTCGGGCGAGCGCCATTGCGGCTTCCAGCCGGTCTGACCGGAAAGCCCTTGTTTGAAGAGCTCGAAGGCTGAAAATTTCTGCATAGAGGCCGCCAGACGATCGGTGAGGGCAGGGTGGGCCGAGGCGGTCTTGGAAGCCATCATGAAGGCGGCAGTCAACTTGTATCGAGCCGACATCCGTGTCGCATATGTCCATTGCGGACGCTGATGGGGGAGCGCAGATTGGCGATGTCGCTTATTCGCAGTTTGGTGTCGCCTGGATGAAAGTTTATCCGCGCCTGTCGGAGTAGGCTTCCAGCCTTCCGCTTCCAGCCTTCCATTGCAGCCACAGGCGCTCGACCATGACCGCGGCGACCCCCGTTCCCATTCCCGCCCTGATCGCGCGGCGCAAGCCCGGCTACAGCCTGGAGGCCGATTTCTATACGCGGCAGGATATATTCGACACCGACATGGAACAGATCTTCGGCCGCCACTGGATCTATGTGGGCGTCGAGCCGGACGTGCCCGAGGCCGGCGATGTGGTGGTGGTGGACATAGGCCGCTGGTCGGTGCTGATCGTGCGCGACGACGACATGCAGATCCGCGCTTTTCACAATGTCTGCCGTCACCGCGGCGCGCGGCTGGTGACCAGCCCCAAGGCGGTGGTCGGCAACCTGGTCTGCGGCTACCACGCCTGGACCTATTCGCTCGACGGCAAGCTGATCTTCGCCGATCACATGGGCGAGGATTTCGACAAGAGCTGCCGGGGGCTCAAGCCCGTCCATCTTCGCTCGGTCGCCGGCCTGTTGTTCATCTGCCTGGCCGATGAGGCGCCGCAGGATATCGAGGCCATGGCCGAGGTCATGACCCCCTATCTGGCTCTGCACGACCTGCCCAACGCCAAGATCGTCAAGTCCATCGACCTGATCGAACATGGCAATTGGAAGATCACCATGGAGAACAACCGCGAGTGCTATCACTGCGGGGCCAACCATCCGGAACTGACCATTCCCCTGTTCGCCTATGGCTTCGGCTTTTCGCCCAAGACTCTGGACGAGGGCGAGTTGGAACAGGCCAAGCGTTATGAGACCCTGGTCCAGGACTCCCACTGCCGCTGGGAGGCCGCGGGCACGCCATCGCGCGAGATCGAGCACCTGGCCGACCGGGTTACGGGCTTTCGCACAGAGCGGCTGCCGATCGACCAGTCCGGCGAGAGCCAGACCATGGACACCAAGGCGGCGTCCAAGAAACTGCTGGGCCAGATCAACGATCCGGCCCTGGGCGGCCTGTCCTTCTGGACCCAGCCCAATTCCTGGCACCATCTCATGAGCGATCACATCGTCACCTTCTCCGTCATTCCACTGGGACCGGAAGAGACCCTGCTGCGCACCCGCTGGCTGGTGCACAAAGACGCCGTGGAGGGCGTGGACTACGACCTGGACAACGTCACCGGTGTCTGGGAGGCGACCAACAAGCAGGACGGCAATCTGGTCGGCATGGCCCAGTCGGGCCTGCGCAGCCCGGCTTACGAGCCCGGTCCCTATTCGCCCTATACCGAAGGCCTGGTCGAGAAATTCTGCCAATGGTACCTGACGCGCCTGTCCGCCACCTTGCAGGCGCCCGCGTGATCGAGCCGCTGATCGCCGATCCACCGCCGCTTTGGGATCCTGAAGTCGACGACACCCTGGTCTGCCGCGCCGTGCGCCGCGAGACCCACGACGTCATGACCTTTGTGTTTGAAGCGGCTGAACCGCGCCGGTTCGCCTACCGGCCCGGTCAGTTCATGACCTTCGAGTTCGAGGTCGAGGGCCGCGTCATCAGTCGCTGCTACACCATCGCCGCCTCGCCCATGCGGCCGTATCGGATCTCGATCACGGTCAAACGCACCCAGGGCGGGGCGGTTTCCGGCTGGCTGCACGACACCCTGCGGCCAGGGATGAGCGTCAAGACGCTGGGTCCCATGGGCGACTTCACCTGCGCGGCCCATCCGGCGGCCAAATATCTGTTCCTGTCGGCCGGCAGCGGGATCACGCCGCTGATGTCGATGACCCGCGCCCATCACGACCTGGCCAGCGCCGCCGACGTCGCCTTTGTGCACAGCGCCCGCTCCCCGGCCGACCTGATCTTTCGCGATGAACTGACGCTGATGGCGCGGGAGCGTCCGGCGTTGAGAGTGACGGCGATCTGCGAGACCGATGCGGCGGACGAGCCCTGGGGCGGCTATCGCGGCCGCATCGACCTGGCGCGGCTGGAACTGATCGTCCCGGATTTCCGCGAGCGTGAAGTGTTCGTCTGTGGCCCCAGCCCCTACATGGCCGGGGTTCGCGCCATGTTGGCCGACGCCGGTTTCGACATGGCCCGCCACCACCAGGAAAGCTTCGATTTCGCCGAACTGTTGGCCGAAGATCCTGGGGCGATCGAGCTTACCGAGGCGCCGGCTGAAGCCGCGGCCAGGACCTACAAGGTCGAGTTCACAACCTCGCGCCGCGCCATCGACTGCCCGGACGACCGCTTCGTGCTCGACGCAGCCAAGGCGGCCGGCATGCGGCTGCCTTCATCTTGCACCAAGGGCATGTGCGGCACCTGCAAGAGCAGGCTGGTGTCCGGCACGGTCGAGATGACCCCCGCCGGCGGCATCCGCCAGCGCGAGATCGACCAGGGCCTGATCCTGATCTGCTGCTCCAAGCCGACCAGCGATCTTGTGATCGAGAGATAGAGACGCTGCTTCGTTCAACCGCTCATCCCGGCGAAGGCCGGGACCCAGATCGTAGAGCGCCGGTAGATGATTAAGGATCCTGATATCTGCTGCAAGCACAGCACCTTACGATCTGGATCCCGGCCTTCGCCGGGAAGAGCGGCGTTTGTGGCGTGTCCGGGGGCGAGGGCATTCGCCCCATGACCCCCGTCGCCCTGGCCCGGTTCGGGTTTCTGACCCTGCCCAACTATTCGATGATCGCCTGCGCCAACGCCATCGAGCCCTTGCGCATGGCCAATAGGCTGACCGGGCGGCCGGACTATGGCTGGACCATGCTGACCCTGGATGGCGCTCCCGCCGAGGCCAGCAATGGCCTGTCGCTGGGGCCGACGGTGGCTCTGGAGGCGGCTGGGCCGCTTGATGTCGTCCTGGTCTGCGGCGGAGTCGATGTGCGCCAGTCGGTGGGGCGTCCGATCAAGACCGCCCTGCGACGTCTGGCCCGTCAGGGCCGGGCGCTGGGCGCCCTGTGCACCGGGACCTTCGCCCTGGCCGAGGCCGATCTGCTGCAAGGCTATCGCTGCGCGATCCACTGGGAGAACCTGTCGGCGATCCGGGAGGAGTTTCCCAAGGTCGATTTCGTCAATGACCTCTATGCGATCGACCGGGACCGGCTGACCTGCACCGGCGGTGTCGCGCCCCTGGACATGATGTTGCATCTGATCGCCGGCCGGTTCGGCCGTGATCTGGCCGATCAGATCTCCATGCAGTTCATCCTCGATCGCACGCGTGCTGGCGAAGAACGTCAGCCTAGCCTGGCGCAAAGCCAGTCCATTGTTGGCAATCCGGTATTGGAACGGGCTGTGCGGCTGATGGAGGAACGTATCGAATTTCCGCCATCGGCCGCCGCCATCGCCGAACACGCCGGTGTCTCGCCGCGCCAGCTTGAGCGCCTGTTCCGCCAGCACCTGGGCCAGACCCCCAGCGCCTTCGCCCTATCCCTGCGCCTGGACCGCGCCCGCGCCCTGTTGCGCCAGACCGCCATGCCGATCACCGACATAGCCCTGGCCTGCGGCTTCAATTCAGCGACGCATTTTTCGACGGCCTATCGGCGTCGGTTTGAACAGTCGCCGCGGGCGGAACGGACGGAGGGTTAGGGTGGGAGCTTAATTCGCCGCCGATTTAATTGCTGCCTGCCAAAAGCCGCTCAAGCTCACCAACATGATTTCCGTAGGAGGCCAAGGTTATTGGATCGCACGCCCCGTCACGAATGGGTCCTCCAGCCGGCTTGTCTGCTGGAAACAATTGCTCTCCATACCGCGTCGCCAGCTGCGAGCGGACGGCTTCAAATCTTCGATTTGTGTCGTTGAATAGGTTTTCGTCAACCAGCTCGCATCGGCGTTGTTTTGCCAGAACCCGAAAGTAATTCGTTCTTCCAAACAGAAACACCGCTTCCCCAACAGCGGGATTTACGGCCTTTTGAGATTGAGGCGCTTGGGCGGCGGCGTTCTGTCCCCTGGTCGGGGAAGCGATCAAAAGCGCCAGTGCAATCGCCGCAACACGTGTCGCGATCATGATTTCTTCCAGTCCAGAGGATGGATGAGGGGAGAATCCCGACTGACAAACATTGGGTTATGTGCAGCTAGCGAGTCAACCAGCGAGCGAGCAGGGTAGGGGCGAGGCTTTGCCGCCGCAGCCTTATCCCCGATAGATCGGGAACGCCGCGCACATCGCCTTGACCTCACCGCGGACCTGGGCCGAGACCTGCTCCAGGCCTTCACCCGCGCGGGCGGCTTCCAGGACCCGGTCGATCAGTTCGGCGACCTTGGCGAATTCCGCTTCGCCGAAGCCGCGGGTGGTGCAGGCGGGCGTGCCCAGGCGGATGCCGGAGGTGATCGCCGGCTTGGCCGGGTCGAAGGGGATGCCGTTCTTGTTGCAGGTGACGCCCGCCTCGTCCAAGGCCCGCTCGGCGACCTTGCCGCTCAGGCCCTTGGGGCGCAGGTCCACCAGGACCAGGTGGGTGTCGGTGCCGCCGGAGACGATGGCCGCGCCGCGGTCGGCCAGGCCCTTGGCCAGCACCTTGGCGTTGGCGGCCACCTGATGGGCATAGAGTTTGAAGCTGGGATCCAGGGCTTCGCCGAAGGCCACGGCCTTGGCGGCGATCACATGCTCCAGCGGGCCGCCCTGGATGCCGGGAAAGATGGCCGAATTGATCTTCTTGGCGATGTCCTCGTCATTGGTCAGGATCAGGCCGCCACGGGGGCCGCGGAGTGTCTTGTGGGTGGTCGAGGTGGTGACGTGGGCGTGAGGGACGGGGCTCGGATGGATCCCGCCGGCCACCAGGCCGGCGATGTGAGCCATGTCGACCATCAGATAGGCTCCGACCCCGTCGGCGATGGCGCGGAAGCGGGCGAAGTCGATGGTGCGCGGATAGGCCGAGCCGCCGGCGATGATCAGCCTGGGCCTGTGCTCGTGGGCCAGGGCCTCGACCGCGTCATAGTCGATCAGGTGGGTGTCGGGCGTGACGCCATAGGCCACGGGCTTGAACCAGCGGCCGGACACGGTGGGCGGCGCGCCATGGGTCAGGTGGCCGCCATGAGCCAGGCCCATGCCCAGGATCACGTCGCCCGGCTGTAGCAAGGCGAACAGCACCGCCATATTGGCCTGAGCGCCCGAATGGGCCTGTACATTGGCGAAACCGGCCCCGAACAGCTGCTTGGCCCGGTCGATGGCCAGCTGCTCGGTTATGTCCACATAGTCGCAGCCGCCGTAATAGCGCTTCCCCGGATAGCCCTCGGCGTATTTGTTGGTCAGGACCGAGCCCTGGGCCTGCAACACCGCCGGCGAGACGATGTTTTCCGAGGCGATCAGCTCCAGCTGGTCCTGCTGGCGATTCAGTTCGGCGTCGATGGCGGCCCTCACCGCCGGATCGTCGCGGCCCAGGTTGCGGGCGAAGAAGGGCGCAAGGGCGGTTTCGCGCTCGAGGATCGCCTGGGTCATGGGTCGGCTCCGGGGGTGGGGTCAGCGCCCGGACTGTGCCCCAAACCGGCCAATCCCACGCGCATGCAGGCGGCTTCGCGGTTGAAGGATCGCGACAGGGGGGCAAGAGACTAATTCCGACCCCAGAGGGGGAGGAATTATATCGTCGGTGCTAGCCCCGTCCCGCGCCCGAAAGCGCGCGCAGGATCTCCGTCTCGCCGCAGATTCCGCGCAGCTGGCCGTTCTCGACCAGCAGCACCGGGTGGCTGTTGGCCTGGCAGATGCGGATGATAGCGCTGAGCGGCAGGCCGGCCTCGGCCAGAACCATGCTGTCGGGGCGAATGGGGCCGGCGTGGTCGGCATAGTGGACCAGGGCGTGGTCTTCGCCGTCGATGCGGGCGCTGGTCGGGCGCATGTCGGCGTCCAATTCCAGCTGGTAGCGGCGGCGGCTGTCGACCCATACCGCGCCGCCTTCGCCCGCCAATTCGCCCACCGCGCGCATCACGGTCGTCCCGGTCAGCACCGACAGCGGGTTCATGTGCCGCACGAACTGGCCCACATAGTCATTGGCCGGGCGCAAGACGATATCCTCGGCCGTGCCGGTCTGGACGATGCGGCCGCCCTCCATGATCGAGATCTGGTCGCCGAGTTTCAGCGCCTCGTCGAGGTCGTGGCTGACAAAGATGATGGTCTTGTGCACCGTGTCCTGCAGGCTGATCAGCTCGTCCTGCAGTCGGCTGCGGATCAGCGGATCCAGGGCCGAGAACGGCTCGGCCATTAACAGGATGTCGGCGTCGGTGGCGAAGGCGCGGGCCAGGCCCACCCTCTGTTGCATGCCGCCGCTGAGCTCCTGGGTCTTGCGGTCGGCCCATTCGGACAGGCCCACCAGCTCCAGTTTTTCATCGACGATGCGTCGGCGCTCGGCCTTGTCGATCCCCTGGAATTCCAGTCCCAAGCCGACATTGTCGCGCACCGTGCGCCAGGGCAGCAGGGCGAACTGCTGGAAGACCATGGCGATGCTCTTGCGCCGCACCTCGCGCAGGGTCGGGGGATCGCAGGCCGCGACATCCACCACACCGCCGGCGTGGCGCACCAGGATCTGGCCGCGGGTGACGGTGTTGAGTCCGTTGGCCGCCCGCAGCAGGGTCGATTTGCCCGAACCCGATAGCCCCATCAGCACCGAGATCTCACCGGCCTTGACCGTCAGATTGGCGCCCGCCACGCCCAGGACCACGCCGGTGTCGGCGGCGATCTGGCTGCGGGTTGAGCCGGCGGCCAGCAGGTCCAAGGCCTTGGCCAGGGCGGGATCACGGCGCCCACGCCCGGCCTTGCCGAATAGAATATCGACGTCCTTGAACTCAACGGCCGCGGTCATGGGGCTCCTATTCCCTTCTCCCACAGGGAGAAGGAGGGACCCGCCGCAGAGCGGCGGGAGGATGAGGGGATACGATCTATCAGGTTATGGGTGAAAGGCCGAAACCCCTCACCCTCCCACACCGCCATGGCGGTGTGGGCCCCTCCGTCCCCCTGCAGGAGAGGTGTTCCGCGCACAGGCCTCGCCAACGCGCGGGCGCCCATTCAGGCGCGCTCCCCTTGCGGAAAGGATGGCGGGAAGTTGTCCGGCTGAGCCATCAAATCCCCTTCATCACCAGATTCTCCGGATCGAATGGCGAATCCGGAATGACGGTGGCCCGGTGGCGTTCGCCGAGGATGGAGATGTCGAGCTCGGTGCCCACCGCGGCCAGGTCCGGCCGGACCATGGCCAGGGCCAGGGACTTGTTCACCCGCCAGCCATAGCCTCCGGAGGTGACCCGGCCGATCAGGTCCTCGCCCAGATAGATGGGTTCGGATCCACGCGCGTCGGCGTCGGTGACGCCGTGCACCTCCAGGGTCACCGCCTTGTTGGCGAAGCCGCGTTCGCGCCAGGCCAGCAGGGCGTCGCGGCCGACGAAGGTCTGTTTCTTGAGCGCCACGAAGCGGCCAAGGCCGGATTCCAGGGCGGCGTATTCGATCGACAGCTCACGCGGGATCAGCTTGTAGGTCTTTTCCAGGCGCATGGAGTCCATGGCCCGGATGCCGAACGGCTTGATGTCGAACTCGGCGCCGGCCTCGAACAGCTTGTCGAAGATGTAGTTCTGCATCTCGATCGGGTGGTGGAACTCCCAGCCCAGTTCGCCGAGGAAATTGACCCGCAGGGCCTTGGTTCCGGCCGCGCCGATATTGATGTCCTTGCCGGTCAGCCAGGGGAAGGCTTCGTTGGACAGGTCCGCATCGGTCAGCTTGGCCAGGACATCGCGCGAGCGCGGGCCGGCCAGGACTAGCACGCCATACTGGGTGGTGACCTTTTCCAGCCGCACCGTGCCGTCGGTAGGCATGGCCTTGAGCAAATAGTCGTAATCGTGCCGCTCCAGGGCGCCGGCCGAGACCAGATAGAAGCGCTGCGGCGCCTCGCGGTAGACGGTGAATTCGGCGCGAACCCCGCCCTTGGCGGTGAGCAGATAGGTCAGGCTGAGCTTGCCCACGTCCTTGGGAATGCGGTTGGTGAGCAGGGTGTCGAGCCAGGCCTCGGCGCCCGGGCCCGAGACCTGGAACTTGGCGAAGGCGCTCATATCCATCAGGCCGACCTTTTCGGTCACATGGCGGCACTCCGCGCCCACATGCTCGAAATAGTTGGACCGGCGGAAGCTCCACTTCTCGCGGATCGGATCGCCGACCTTGGCGGGCTCGGGATGGTTTTCGTTGAGGATGACGTCCGGCTTGTCGAGATCGGCCTCGGTCAGGGCATAGCCGGCCGGCGCGAACCAGTTGGGCCGCTCCCAGCCGAACACCGAGCCGAACACGGCGCCCATGGCCTTCATGCGGTCATAGCAGGGCGTGCGGCGCAGAGGGCGGGCGCCGGTGCGTTCCTCGTCCGGATAGTGGACGGTGAAGACCTTGGCGTAGGCCTCCTCGTTCTTTTCCTTCAGGTAGCCGCGGTTGGCGTAGTCGCCAAAGCGGCGCGGATCGACGCCCATCATGTCGATGGTCGGTTCGCCGTCGACGATCCAGTGGGCCAGCTGCCAGCCGGCCCCGCCGGCGGCGGTGACGCCGAAACTGTGGCCTTCATTGAGCCAGAAGTTCTTCAGGCCGTTCCAGGCCGGGCCGACGATGGGGCTGCCGTCGGGGGTATAGGCGATGGCGCCGTTATAGACCCGTTTGACGCCGACCTCGCCGAAGGCCGGGACCCGGGCGATGGCCGCCTCGATGTGCGGGGCCAGGCGGTCCAGGTCTTCCTGGAACAGTTCGTATTCCGACTGCGGATCGGGGCCGTCCACATAACAGACCGGCGCGCCGACCTCATAGGGGCCGAGCAGCAGGCCGCCGGCTTCCTCGCGCACATAGTAGGAGGCGTCGGACTCGCGCAGCACCCCCATCTCCGGCAAGCCCGCGGCCTTGCGCGCCTGGATCGCCGGGTGGGCCTCGGTGACGATATATTGGTGCTCGACCGGGATCACCGGCACGTCCAGCCCGACCATGGCCCCGGTGCGGCGGGCGAAATTGCCGGTGGCCGAAACCACGTGCTCGCAGGCGATGTCGCCCTGGTCGGTCTGCACCAGCCATTCGCCGTTAGGCTGTTGGACGATGCCGGTGACCGTGGTCTGGCGATGGATGGTCGCGCCGCGGGCGCGGGCGCCGCGGGCCAGGGCCTGGGTCAGGTCGGCCGGCTGGATATAGCCGTCGTCGGGATGCTGGATGGCGCCGATCAGGTCATCGACCTCGCACAGCGGCCAGATTTCCTTGACCTGGGCGGGTGTGAGGAAGCGGACATCGACGCCGATAGTCTTGGCCACCCCGGCGTAATATTTGTACTCGTCCATCCGGTCCTGGGTGCGGGCCAGACGGATATTGCTCACGCGGCTGAAGCCGACATTCAGCTCGGTCTCGGCCTCCAGGGTCGGATAGAAGCCGACCGAGTATTTGTGCATCTGGCCGACGGAATAGCTCATGTTGAACAGGGGCAGTAGACCCGCCGCATGCCAGGTCGAGCCCGAGGTCAGTTCCTTGCGTTCGATCAGCACCGCGTCCGTCCAGCCAAGCTTGGCCAGATGATAAAGGGTGCTGACACCGACGACCCCGCCGCCGATGACCACCACGCGCGCGTGTGACTTCATGAATCGATCCCAGCGGAGACAGGCGCCGCAGGAAATTTACGGCGCGTCACGATAGGGCCGACCGGGAGGCTGTCGAGAGAATGATTGCGCCGCTGCATTGGAACAATTGCGACGTGATCGTGTCGGGCGGGTTCAAGACGCGGTGGCATTGGGCTGCGCCGATCCTCCTGGGCTGAGGCGCGGCGCGGGGGTCGGACGCGAGGCCTCCAGAGGGCTTATTTCACGCGCTGTCTTGGCGGCGCAGATCATATATCCGATCAGCCGGGCCGCCAGCATCCGCTGGATGGAGTCTCGCGTCGACGCGCTGAGGGTGACCGTTCCCCCGGGACCACGGGTCAGCAGGCCTTCGCGCTCGGCGTCCGCGAGCAGGCGCATGACATGCGGGCGCGAGACACGCAGGCGCCGGGCCGCCGCCGCCGCGGAGATCGACACGGGGCCGCGGGGTGGAAACCCATCCTCTTCGGCCGCAGAGACGAGGATCAGATGCAGCATCTGCATGCCGGCGTGCCGGTGCAGAAAGATGCGGAAAAAGGGGCTGGTCTGGTCCGACAGGGGGGCGACGATCACAAAGCCGTCACCTTGAATTTTCAGGAATTTCTCCAGAGCCGCCGGCTCGTCCAGCCGGGTCAGCACTGATGCCATGGCCGGCTCGATGACACAGGCCGCCTCAAGGCCTGCTTGGATCTGGGTCTGAAAGGCCCTCATCAGCGACGGGGTCGGCGCATAGCGCCTGGTTTCGCCCCGCGCGGCCAAGGGCAGGGGCCGCACATAGCCGAGATATTGCAAATAGATCAGAACGGCCCGCGCGCGACCGGGGCTCAAAAGATTGGAGGTCGCGCACAGATCCTTCAAACGCGGCAGGGTCAGGCCACCGGTGAGGTGCAGATAGACCGCCCAGTTCGCGGCGAGGAACCTGCCAGCGTCCTTGACCATTCCGTCCAGGGCCTGATCGCCCTCGGCGGCGCGAAGCATGCGCGTCGACAGCTCAAGACAGGCGACCGGAAATCTCGGATCGGCGCAAAGTGCGACATACCAGTGTTCGGGGATCTGGCCGTCGATGACCCAGCGCTCGAGCGCCAATCTCTGATCCTGTTCCGCCAACCACCCCTCCGAAACCGGGCCGCGCCTGTGGAGACAACAGATCCGCCCGGGTCTGAACCCTTTTGCTATAGGCCGCGTCCAGGTTTGCACCTAGCGCCGACAGATCAGGTCACGCGCGGAAACCGGGCCATGGCCTCCAGATCGTCCAGCTTGATGTGGTTGCGCATATAGCTGTGGCTGGCGTCGACAAACGGTTGGTGGTCCCAATGAGTCTGCTTGCCCCGCCTCAACGCCGCGTCCACCAGCCGTCGGCGAGCCTGGCTGGCCAGGACGTCGTCATTCAACCGTTCCAGCGGCCAGCGCCGGGCGACCTCGGCGCGGAAGGCGGCCACCGTGTCCGCATGGACGGGATCGGCGGACAGATTGACCCGCTCGTCGGGATCGGCGGCGAGATCGTACAGCTGGTCTGGATCGATCGGGCAGTGGATGAACTTCAGGGCGCCCCGCCGCAGCATGACGATGGGCGCCAGGGCGCCTTCGCCCAGATATTCGCCGATCGCTTCGTCATGGCCAGCTTGGCCGGTCAGGTGAGGGATCAGGCTTTGGCCGCGCACGGGGGATGCATAGACGGGGGCCGCGCCATCGCCGGCGATCTCGGCCAATGTGGGCAGGATGTCCAGCAGGGAGACAGAGGCGGCTATGCGTCGGGGCGCGAACCGGTCGGGCGCCGAGATCATCAGCGGAATGCGGCAGGCGGCTTCGAAGAAGTTCATCTTGTACCAAAGGCCGCGTTCGCCCAGCATGTCGCCATGGTCGCCGAGCAGCATGACCACCGTGTCCTCGGTCAGCGCGCAGGCCTCCAGGCCGGCCAGGATCTCGCCGATCTGATCGTCGACATAGGCGCAGGCGCCGTAATAGGCGCGGCGGGCGGCGCGGATCTGGTCCGGCGTCACCGACTGTTGCTCCAGACCGATCACGGTGCGCAGCCGGCGCGAATGCGGGTCCAGCGGAACCTCGTCCGCCGCCACTCGCGGCAGGTCGATCTCCTCGTCCTCGTGCCGGCTCCACCAGGGTTCGGGGATGGTATAGGGATCGTGGGGGTGGGTCATGGAGACGACCATGCAAAAGGGTCGCTCGTCGCTATCCCGGGCGATCTCGAACAGCTTGCGCCGGGCGGCGAACACTACTTCCTCGTCGAAATCGATCTGGTTGGAGCGCACGCAGGGGCCGGCCTGAGTGACGCTGTCCATGGTGTGGTAGAAATCCAACCGTTCTCCGGGCCGCGTCCAGTCCGCCGTCCAGCCGAAATCGGCGGGATAGATGTCGGTGGTCAGGCGCTCCTCGAAACCGTGCAACTGGTCCGGGCCGCAAAAATGCATCTTGCCGCTGAGGATGGTGCGATAGCCGGCATTGCGCAGATAGTGGGCGAAGGTCGGGGTGTCGGCGGCGAAGTCGGCGGCGTTATCATAGGCGCCGATGTCCGAAGGCAGTTGGCCGGACATGAAGCTGAACCGGGACGGGGCGCACAGGGGGCTGTTGCAATAGGCGCTGTCGAACACCACGGCGCGTTCGGCCAGTTTGTCGATGTGCGGCGTGCGGGCGACCTTGCCGCCATAGGCCTTCAGCACCCCGGGGGTCAGCTGATCGACCATCAGGATCAGAATATTGGGTTGGCGCGCGGCCATGGGGCAGGCCCTTTTTGGGGTAAGCGAAACTTGAGTTCGATGGCTAGTGGGCGGCCCGGTCCGCGCGGGGCCGCGTCATGCGGTCGAGGATGATGGCCAGGAGCACGATGGCGAATCCGGCCTCGAAGCCCATGCCGACCTGCACCGTATTCAGCGCCCGCACCACCGGCACGCCCAGGCCGCCGGCGCCGACCAGGGCGGCGATCACCACCATGGACAGGCTGAGCATGATGCACTGGGTGATGCCGGCGACGATGGTCGGGGCGGCGCTGGGCAGTTCGATGGTGAACAGCAGCTGGGCGTTGGTGGCGCCGAAGGCCTGGCCGGCCTCGATCAAGGGTCGCGGCGTGGACGAGACCCCCAGGTGGGTCAGGCGCACGGGCGCGGGCAGGGCGAAGATCACCGTGGAGATCAGGCCGGGCACCACGCCCAGCCCGAACAATACCAGGGTCGGGATCAGATAGACGAAGGTGGGCAGGGTCTGCATCAGGTCCAGCACCGGATGCATGGCGTTGTAGAGCCAGGGCCGGTGCGCGGCCGCCACGCCCAGGGGCACGCCGATCAAGGTCGAAATCAGCGCCGAAAACAGCACCAGCGACAGCGTCTCCAGCATCGCGTCCCAATAGCCCTGGTTCATGATCAGCAGCAGAGCCGCGGCGACGAAGATGGCCAGGGGGATCGAGCGCTGCAGGCCATAGGCCAGGGCGGCCACGGCCAGGATCAGGATCAGGGGCGGGACATGCTTCAGCAGGCCCGTCAGTCCATCGACGGCGGCGTGCACGCCGGCGGATATGCCGTCGAAGAACACCATGCCGTGAGCCTTCACCAGATCCACCAGATCGCTCATCCAGGGGCCGATGGGAATCTTGTGGCCGGTCACCCAGCTGTCGACACCCGTGCTGGCCGCGGGGGCGATGGCGCTCATGGCCTCCAGCCCCGGGTGGCCGTCATAGGTGGTCACTCCGGCGAGCCAGGGTTTGAGCACATCCGGATGGGCCGACAGCCAGGCCTGGGCCGCGTCCTGGGGCGCCTGATGCTTGTCGAGGATCGCCGCCATCAGCGTGTCCTCCTCGGGCAGGCTGAACTGCAGGTTCCGCAGCAGACGCCCGACATTGGGGCATTCACGGACATAGCCGGCGCGGGTGTTGGTGAACACCTTGGCCCCGCCGAAATTGGGTCCGAAGGTGGAATCGCCGCCGGTCAGGTAGCGCAGGTCGAAGCGCTGGTTCATGGGGTGCGGCTCCCAGGCCAGAAACACGATCGGCTGCTTGTCGCGATAGGCGCGCTCCACCTGGGCCAGCATGCCCTGTTCGCTGGATTCGACCAGCTTGAAGCCGCCCAGGCCGGCGCCGTTGGTGCGGATCAGATCCAGGACGTGGTGATTACCGTCATTGCCCGGCTCCAGGCCGTAGATCACACCTTTCAGCTGGCTGGCGAAGCGGGGAATGTCGGAAAAGTCGTGCAGGCCGGCGGCATAGGTGTAGGCGGGAACGGCCAGGGTGTATTTGGCGCCCTCCAGATTCGGGCGGATGATGTCGATCGAGCCGTCCTTGTCGAACGGCTCCCGGTCATGGACCTGCGAGGGCATCCAGTTGCCCATGAACACGTCCACGTCCTTGTTCTTCATCGCCGCAAAAGTGACCGGAACCGACAGCACGGTGATCTTGGGCTGATAGCCGAGGTTCTGCAGGATCACGCTCGTCAGGGCGGTGGTGGCGGTGACGTCGGTCCAGCCGATGTCGGACAGGCGCACCGCCTGGCACTGTGGATGGGCGGAATCCGCCGCCATCGCCAGGTTGGCGCCGGCCAGGAGGGCGGCAAGCGCCAGGAGGGGGGCCAGGATCAGTCGATGCACGAACGCCGGTCGCTTCATGAAGCGCTTCTCCCATCCTGCTAAACGAGGATTCAACGCCCTAGACTGACGTGGCCAAGCGCAGGGGGCAAGAAGGGAATTCTGCGCCCGAAAAATGAGCTTGGATTTAAGGATTTGCCCGGGGTGGAGGCGCCCAGGCCGCCCCATGCGCATCTGGTTGAATGGCTGTTCAGGCGCCGGGTCTCGCCGCGATGATAGCCGAGCCCACGTCGCCGAACAGCTTCGCCCTAGCCCAGTATCCGGGCCGCCAGGGCCGGCAGTTCGGAGAAGTGGTCGATCAGGTGATCGGCGCCCAGGTCGGCGGCGGGGATCTCCGTATAGCCGAAACTGACCACGACGCTTGGGACATTGGCGGCGCGGGCGGCGCCGATGTCGGCGGCGCTGTCGCCAATCATGATCGCCCGGTCCGCCCGCCCGCCTGCAGCCTCGATCGCGGTGAACAGGTGACGGGGATCGGGTTTGGGCGCGGGGGCCCGGTCGACACCGATGACGGCGGCGAAACGCGAGGTCAGGTTCAAGGCGTCGAGCAAGGCGAAAGACAGGTCGGTCGGCTTGTTGGTGCAGACCGCCAGCACCGCCCCGGCGCCGGCCAAGGCATCAAGACAGGCGTCCAAGCCCTCGAAAGCGCGGCTCTCGAGGGCGACGCGGTCGCGATAGAGTGTAATGAAACGCGCCACCAGGGCGGGGGTCTGATCGGCGTCAAGGGGCGCGCCGGCGGCGGAGAAGCCTTGCTCGATCAAGGCGCGCGCGCCGCGGCCGACCATGACGCGGGCGGTGCGCAAGCCGAGCGCCGGCAGGCCTTGCTCTTTCAGTACGGCGTTCAGCGAGCCCACCAGGTCAGGGGCGGTGTCCACCAGGGTGCCATCCAGATCGAAGGCCAGGGTTGCGCCCTTCAGGGCGTGCGGAGACAAAGACAAGCCGGTGGCTCCCACAGATTTCCGGCCGCGCCAGATCAGGCCGCCATGCATTCCCTCCGCGTTTCGGATAAATCCTGGATCAGCGCAACGGCCGAGTCATTTTTGCCAGGCCGGTCTGACCACGAGAGAAGCCCATGAGCGAAATCGCCCGCCCCCGCGCCGCTGTGATCCTGGCCGCCGGCCAGGGCACGCGGATGAAGTCGCCCTTGCACAAGGTGCTGCACACGGTCGGCGGCCGCACCATGCTCGATCATGTGATCGACACCGCTGAAGCCTTGGGCTGCGACCCGATCATCGTGGTGATCGGCGCCGACAGTCCGCAAGTCAGGGCCCGGGTCGCCGCGCGGCTGGGTGATCGGGCGATCGCGGTTCAGGACCCGCCTCTGGGCACCGGCCACGCGGTGCTGGCGGCCAAGGACGCCCTGTCGGGATTCGAGGGCGACGTGTTGGTCAACTATGCCGACGGGCCCTTGCTGCAAGCCGCCGATATCGCGCCCCTGTTCGACCTGCGCGATGCCGGCGCCGACATCGCCGTGCTCGGCTTCAAGGCGGCGGACCCGACGCCCTATGGCCGCCTGATCCTCGACGACGCCGGCGGACTGTCGCGTATTGTCGAGGCCCGCGAGGCGACGGCGGCCGAGCGCGCCGTGGACGCCTGCAATTCCGGCGTGCTGGCGGCGCCGGCGGCGCTGCTGTTCGAACTGCTCAGCCATGTGCGCAACGACAACGCCAAGGGCGAATACTATCTGACCGACGTGGTCGGGCTGGCCAACGGCGCGGGCTGCGCCGTGCAGGCGGCCTTCGCGCCGGAAGAGGCCTTTCTGGGGGTCAATTCCCAGGCCGAGCTGGCCGCGGCCGAAGCGGGTTTTCAACGCCGGCGGCGGGCCGAGCTGATGGCCGAAGGGGTGACCATGACCGCGCCGGACACCGTGTTCCTGTCCTGGGACACCCACATCGCCGGCGGCGCCGTGGTTGAGCCCAATGTGGTGTTCGCCGGCGGGGTGACGGTGGAAAGCGGCGCCATTATCCGGGCCTTCAGCCATCTGGAGGGCTGTATCGTGCGCGCCGGCGCCTTGATCGGCCCCTATGCCCGCCTGCGTCCTGGCGCCGACATCGGCGAAGACGCCCACATCGGCAATTTCGTCGAAGTCAAGAAGGTCAAGGTCGGCAAGGGCGCCAAGGCCAACCATCTGTCCTATCTGGGCGACGGCAGCGTCGGCGCGAAGGCCAATATCGGGGCCGGGACGATCTTTTGTAACTATGACGGCTTCGACAAGTTCGAAACCCATATCGGCGAGGGCGCCTTTGTCGGCTCCAATTCCGCCCTGGTCGCGCCCGTCCGGATCGGGGCCGGCGCCTATACCGGCTCGGGCTCGGTGATCACCCAGGACGTGAGCGACAACGCCCTGGCGCTGGAGCGCGGGGTGCAGACGGAAAAGCCGGGATGGGCCGAGCGGTTTCGAGCGAGGAAGCGGGCGGCGAAGGGGATTGTTTAGGCACGGTTCCGATTTCGCGCCGCGCTTGTGAAGTTCGTTCTGGAATTGAAATTGCAATCACAGGTCTTGCGTTTTCCCGTCATTGGGATGTCAATATTGAAACATTGAGGTCTTGGGCTGGGGCCGGACGCCTATGGAATTCGGTTGGCACAGACCCCGGCGGGTTTCCCTGTTCGAGGACGGCGCTGACCAATCCGTCGACCCGTATCGTATTCGGCCGTCCAGTCTGCTCGCCCTTGGCGTCTATCTGTCAGTCGTTCTGGTCGCGGCCTGGGCGGCGCCCCAGCTAATGGCCAATCGGATAACCCTTGTCGTGCTGGGGCATGACCTGGCCTTCGGCGGCGGGCATGGCCATCATTATGGGCTTCGGCTGCTCCTCGTCCTGGTCGTTCCGACCATCTTTCTGATCGAACTGACGATGGTCGGCTGGCGGGACAGTTCGCTATGGCGGCTGGTCAGGCGCACCCCGTCGAGCATGACCGACGCGGTCTGTTTTCTGGTCGGGCAGACGCCGGTCATGGACGTCGTCTCCTTTGTCGCCACCCTCGGCCTTGTGCTCGTTTCAGCCCAGTGGCTCCAGGCGGCCTTGCGCCAATGGACCGGTTACAACCCCTCTCTCGCCGGCGCGCCGTTCGCGGGCCAGTTGCTGATCTATTTCCTGGTTTTTTCATTCATCGACTATTGGACCCATCGGCTTGACCACTCCCGTTGGTTTTGGCCGCTCCACCGCTATCACCACGCCGCGGACGACTTTTGCATTTTCAGTGCTGTGCGTGTTCACCCGGCCGCCTTCACCGGCGTCATCCCGGAACTTCTGCCTGCGGTCCTGGTTGGGGCGTCTCCGGAGGTCCTCACGGCGGTAAGCATCTTCGTGGTGACGCATCGCTATGTGATCCATTCGCGGATGAACGCCAATTTCGGATGGGTCGGGCGCTATATGCTGCAATCGCCGACCCATCACCGCCTGCATCATAGCGCGGAAAAAGAACGGATCGGCGGTCACTATAGCCTCGTGCCGCTTTGGGATCATCTGTTCGGGACCTGGCGGGGCGAGGCCGACCAATCCCTGCCCATCGGCGTCGACACCGCCTATCGCCAAGGGATGTGGCTGATCCCGGATTGGTGGCGCGATTATTGCGAATTCTGGTCCGGCTTGTCACTGCTTGGTCGCAAACAGTAATCCCGGGGCTTTGAACTGGCCAAACATGGGGAGAGGCCGCTAATTTGGTCAAGCTTAGCGCCACTCAGCAACAAGCTGGACAGGATTAGATCGGCGGCAGGACTAAAAATTCACCGATTAATTCGGAAATCGGACCCATACTACTTTTTCGTCAAGCCCTCATGGCGCCACAATAAGCCACGAAGACTCTGACGACGTGGCTAGACCTGATTCCACCGGGATCCCATCGATATCGGGATTGCTCTGACCCTGGGTTAGAGGAGGCTCCCTATGGCCATGGATGCGCGTGCGGCCCTGCAATCGGTCGTCGATCGTCAGATCGACCCGGGCCAGGCGAAACCCTGCAAGATTTGCGGCGCCGAAGCTGAGCCGTTCGCTGTGGTGGATTTTGGCAAGTCCTGCGAAGCAGACCTTTTTCCGCTCGGCCGATACGGAATTGATATCCCCTATTATCGGTGCGTCGAATGCCATTTCATTTTTACGCCGACCTTTGACCGTTTCACGCCGGAGCAGTGGAGCGGGGTCATCTACAATGCCGATTACGTCAAGGTTGATCCGGCCTACAACACCGTCCGGCCAAGCTTGAACGCCTTTGTCGCTGAATCCTATCTCAAGACCATCGGCGAGCGGCTGATCGGGCTTGATTTCGGGGGCGGCAATGGCTCGATGGCCGCCTTGATGCGCCATCGAGGATGGACCTATGACAGCGTCGACCCCTTTGGCGGGATCGACCACGTTTCCGCTCACGGGCGCTATGAATTCTGCACATCGTTCGAGGTGTTCGAGCATGTGCCGGATCCGCGGGGCTCGCTGACCGACCTGGTGCAGCGCTGCAGCCCGGGACGGCTGCTGATCTTGCTCGGCACCAATGTCCATGACGGCATCGTCACGCCGAAGACAGGGCTGGACTGGTGGTATGCAGCCCCTCGAAATGGTCATATCTCCCTCTATTCACGGGAGTCCTTGAAGATATTGGCCCGGGAAATGGGGCTGCACTATTTCAGCCTGGGCAAGAATCTCCATTTTCTGTCCCGCGGCTATGAGACGAACGATGTCGCCCGCATTTCGGTGGAGGGAAAATTGCGGCGCCTGCTCAATCGGAGGTATTTGCCGAGTTTGGAAGCGGCCACGCACTAGGGGTGAGACTCTAACGCTTGGTTCCCACCCCGAAAGGTCGCTGGCGGTCGATTGGCCGCATGACCGACGTCCCGAAGCGGCCGTTCTGAATTTCGGAGATGGGGTGGGGAGCGGAAACCTCCGCGCGCGCCCCCATGGTCGTCATCCCGGACGGAGCGCTCGTGAGAGCGCGCAGATCCGGGACCCAGCATCCCAACTCCAGACGCTGAGACCTATAGCCGTTGCGCCCAGGACAGCGGGCCTTCGGGGTCCTCGAACCAAGCCTCCGACAGATCACGCCACGGGCTCGCGCCGGCAATTGGCTGGTCACGCCGACCTAGAGTGCGCCGTTTCGTGCGCTCGCCATAATGTAGACCGCGATCCAGGAGTCCTGCGTCACCATGGGCCAAATTTAGCCGCGCCCGCCGCGGATGTCAGCAACGCACGGCCGCGTCGACGCCGGGGCTGCTGGGTCCCGGATCTCCGCGCTCTCACGAGCGCTGCGTCCGGGATGACGAAGTTTGGGGGAAGGTCGGCTACGGATCGAACTGCCCTGCGCGTTGCCCGAAAGCCGCCATTCGGCGGGCGGGGCGGCGGCGCATCACACTGGGCGCTAAGCGTTAGAGTTTGACCACTAGGGCCTGTGCGACCCCTTGCCGGGCGATCAACCCTTCTTGGTCGCGGCGTTGGCGAACCGATCCAGGACATCGGGAACGAACTGTTCGGCGAAACCCGAAACGAACGCCCAGGCCGCCAGTTTCGCGGCGTCGAGCGGCTTATCCAGCCAATAGGGGTATTTGAATATTCTGAAGTCAGGCGGGCCGCAGGCGTTGCAGACGGCGTCGTGAAATTTTGGCGTGAGGTCGCCGACCGAGAAGGCCGTGGTCATGAACAGCAGCGCCAAGGTCAGGGCGAACACAGGCCCGGTCAGGGCGGCGATGAACAGGCTGGCCCGTCCCTGTTGCATGGCGCTGGCCTGGATAACCGGATCGTCTTCCAGGGGGCTTGAGGACAGAAGTTGATTGGCGCGGCGCGCAATCGATGTCAGGGAGCCGCCAAAGCCGATTACGGCGATGATCATATAGTTCAGCACTGTATTCGATGTCGACATCTCTTGCTGATAGATCAGAACCGCCAAGATGAAACCCAGGGCCAAGAGCAGGAATAGAAAACAACTTGTACGGATCTGATACAGATATTTGTCGCGCATATGGGTGATGGAGTAGGCCAGCCGAAGCCTGTAAGACAGGGTCTGCAACTCGGCCCACAATTTTTTGTGGTCATCAAAGACGTTTTTTGGCGTGCCCTCCGCATAGCGAGCATAGGCGCCGGAGCCGACGGCGACGCTGTAGCGATTTCGCAGGTGTTGTACGTATCGGACCAGTTCGTCATCTGACATCCTGGTGGCCAGGATCAGTCGTGCGGAAATCGCCGCCCCGATCTGGTCGACCACCAAGGGTGAATTCCGGCCGATCTTCAAGGTTTCGGCGGTGACGCCCTCGCAGTTTTTCCGGGCTTCAGGAGAATCGGCCAGTTTCATGGCCATTTCGAAGTCGACCACCGAGGCGATCAACTGAGCGGTGATGGCCCCCCTGGGTTCGCCGCTGAATCGTTGAACCAACTCTTGCGAAACGCGCTTGACCGACTCCCACACGGGCGCCCCCTGTCCACGGCGAAGATGGGACAAATACTACCGCAGGTCAGGATGGTAAAGAAAATAAGCATATTCAGTCGGATGGCATATCTTGGGGTCGTGTTCGAGATCACCGCGGCGACAGGCGCGCCGAGACGCCATCGCACCAGATTGCTTGGCGAAAACTGCTGAGTTTTCGCCCGAGTTCAGCGAGACATGGCTGTCGACATCGAAAACGGCCGCTGGTCAGGTTTTGTCGCCCAGGTCTTGTTCGGCGCCGACCGCATGACGAAACGCAGTTCTCCGCCGGCCATGATCTCTTCATGGCGGATGAAGCTGCGGGGCAGGGGGGCGCCGTTCAGCGTCACCGCGCCCACATAGCGATTGGTGTCGCTGAGGCCATCGGCGACCACGGTGAATTGCTTGCCGTCGGGCAAGTTCAAGGTCGCGCGGTCGACGAACGGGCGGCCGATTACATATTCGTTCGAGCCGGGCGCCACGGGATAGAAGCCCAGGGCGGTGAAGATCAGCCAGGCGGACATCTGACCCAGATCGTCATTGCCGACGAGGCCGTCGGGGGTGGGGCGATACTGGCTGTCGACGATCTGTTTCAGCCGCTCCTGGGTGCGCCAGGGCTGGCCGGCATAGTCATAGAGATAGGCCACATGGTGGCTGGGTTCGTTGCCGTGGATATATTGGCCGATGAGGCCGGCTATGTCCTCGGCGCTGGTATAGTCGAGCTTGGAGTCATCATAGTCGAACATGGCGTCCAGCTTGGCGACCAGGGCGCGATCGCCGCCCATGGCCTTGATCAGGCCGGCCGTGTCTTGCGGCGCATAGAAGGACCATTGCCACGCATTGCCCTCGGTATAGTCGCTGCCATATTTGATCGAGGTCGGATCGAACGGTTCGCGGAACCCGCCGTCGCTATTTCTGGCGCGCATGAAGCCGGTCTTGGGATCGAAGACATTGCGCCAATTGTTCGATCGCGCCTGGAACTGGCTGGCGACATCCTGGCGGCCCAGCTTTTGCGCCACGCGGGCTATGGTCCAGTCGTCGAAGGCGTATTCGAGGGTTTTAGAGGCGGCCTCCGGTTCCTTGTCGATGGGCGCATAGCCCAGTTTCATATAGTCGCCCAGATCGCCATAGGGCGCATAGGTGGCGCTGGCGGTCATCGCGTCCAGAGCCTCGGCCGCATCGAAACCCTTGATGTCCTTCATGATCGCGTCGGCGATCTCGGGCACGGCGTGATAGCCGATCATGCACCAGGTCTCCTGGCCCGCGAACTGCCAGACCGGCAGTATGCCGAAGGGGCTTTCCCGGCGAGAGGCCAGCAGGGAATTGACCACATCGGCCGTGCGCCTTTCCGGCTGGATCAGGGTCATCAGCGGCTGTTCGGCGCGGTAGGTGTCCCACAGGGAAAAGGTGGAGACGAAGGTGAAGCCCTCGGCCGTGTGCACCTGATTGTCCGGCCCGCGATAGCGGCCGTCGGTGTCCATGGACAGGCTAGGGGCCAGGAGGGCGTGGTAGAGGGCGGTGTAGAGCGAGGTGCGCATGGGCGTGGCGGCCTGGATATCGACCGCGCCCAGGGCCTGGGCCCACGCTTGCTTAGCAGCTGCGCGAGCGCCGTCGAAATCCCATCCCGGGGCCTCGGCGTTCAGATTGGCGACGGCGCCGTCTTCGCTGACCGGCGAAATGGCGACCTTGACCAGCAAGGGCCCATCGAGCGGGCCAAAGTCGAACACCCCCACCAGGCCACGCCCCTCGATCAACTGGAGGTCCCCGGGGCCAGTTCCGGGGCCTTTGAAGCCCTTATAGTCGTTGGGCGGGGCGCGGTCGTGAAACTGATGGCCGGTCAGGCCTTGCGAAAAGGCCATGGCGAAATAGAGCTGGCGGCCCGGCGCCCAGCCGCGGGTCTCGCGAAAGCCGGTGACCACGCCGTCCGGCCTCAGGCGCAGCCGCGACCACAGCACCTTGCCCGGATAGTTGTAGATCGAGGAGCGCAGATCCAGCAGCAGATGGGCCGGCCGTCCGGCCGGAAAGCCATAGCGGTGCAGACCCACTCGGGGCGTCGCCGTCAGCTCCGCGCGCACGCCATAATCGGCCAGGGTAACGGCGTAATAGCCGGGCTGGGCGATCTCGCCGACATGGCTGAAGCGGGAGCGATAGCCGGAGCCGGGCTTGTCGCTGTCGCCGGGTTCCAGGCGCACCTCGCCCGCGATCGGTTGGACCAGCACATCGCCCAGGTCCGAATGGCCGGTCCCGGAGAAGTGGGTATGGGAGAAGCCGACAATGGTCTGGTCTTCGTGGCGATAGCCGGCCGCCCATTTATAGCTCTGCTTGAACGGCTTGATCTCGGTGTCGGGGCTGAGCTGGACCATGCCGAACGGGACGGTGGCCCCGGGAAAGGTATGGCCGTCGGGGCCGGTGCCGATAAAGGGGTCCACCGCGTCAAAGGGGGCAGGGGGCTTGGCCGCCTCGGCCCAGGCCGGCGACAATCCGCTCAAGGCCAGTGCCGCGACAACGAGACCGCTCAAGGGCTGCAGACCAGGCCACATTCAACTCGCTCCAGGCTTTGGGGCGCAACCCTAAGCAGCCTCGCGTGGCTGAAGCCACGATTGATTTTGCTTTTTGGGAAGCAAAATCAATGCTGCTAAGAGTCCCAAGTGTAAGCAAACCTACAAAGGTTTGCTTAGCTTTCCCGCCGGCGAGCGGCCAGCAACTCACCTGATCTGCGTTCAGAAGCCGCCTGGACCTTGACCGTAGGCCGCCGAAAGATGAACCCTGAGGCCAGCGAGACTCGCGGCGCGGCCGGGTTGATCGGTCGGCGAACGGTGGGTCGGACAGGGAGGGTTCTGTGACCGACAGCGTGGCCACGACCGGCGGCGGTTTCCTGCATCCTTCCAGCGGCGTCGCCGGGCACGGCTTCAATCGATGGTTCGTGCCGCCGGCCGCCCTGGCCGTCCATCTGTGTATCGGCATGGCCTATGGCTTCAGCGTCTTCTGGTTGCCGCTGTCGCGGGCGATCGGGGTCAAGAAGGCCGTGGCTTGCCCCAAGCTCGGCGCCTGGGAGGGCCTGACCAACGCCCTGACTACCCGGACCTGCGACTGGACTGTGGCCGACCTCGGCTGGATGTTCACCCTGTTCTTTGTGTTCCTAGGGGCGGCCTCGGCCTTGTTTGGCCCCTGGGTCGAGCGCAACGGACCCCGCCGTACGGGCTTTGTCGCCACCCTGTGCTGGTGCGGCGGCATGGCGATCTCGGCCTATGGCGTGTCCGTCCACCAGCTGTGGATCCTGTGGCTGGGCTCGGGGGTGATCGGCGGCGTCGGTCTGGGTCTGGGCTACATCTCGCCGGTCTCGACCCTGATCAAGTGGTTTCCCGACCGCCGCGGCATGGCCACCGGCATGGCGATCATGGGCTTTGGCGGCGGGGCGATGATCGGCAGCCCGCTGGCCGACCTTTTGATGAAGCATTTCGCCACGCCCTCGACCAACGGCGTCGCCCAGACCCTGCTGGTGATGGCGGGGATCTATTTCGTGTTCATGATGGCCGGCTCCCTGTCCTACCGCGTGCCGCCGCCGGGCTGGGCGCCGCTGGGCTGGACGGCGCCCGCGGCCAATCCCGCCATCCTGGCGCACGGCTATCTGGACGTGGGCGGCGCCCTGGCCACGCCGCAGTTCTGGCTCTTGTGGCTGGTGCTGCTGATGAATGTCAGCGCCTCGATCGGCATCATCGGCGTGGCCTCGCCCATGGTGCAGGAGATTTTCGGCGGACGATTGTTTCACCATCCGGAAATCGGCTTCCTCAAATTCGACGACGCCGACAAGAAAGCCGCCGCCACGGTCGGCGCGGCGTTCGTGGGCCTGATCTCGCTATTCAATATCGCCGGGCGGTTTTTCTGGGCCTCGCTGTCCGATCAGATCGGGCGACGCATGACCTACGCCGTCTTCTTCGTCCTCGGCGGCCTGCTCTATGGGCTGGCGGCCCCTTGGGCGGCGAACGCCCTGGTGCTGGCCGCCTTCGTCGCCGCCTTCTGCGTGATCGTCTCCATGTATGGCGGCGGTTTCGCGACCGTCCCTGCCTACCTCGCCGACCTGTTCGGCGCCCGGTATGTAGGCGCCGTCCACGGGGTGCTGTTGACGGCATGGTCCACGGCCGGGGTGCTGGGGCCGCAGGTGGTCAACTATATGCGCCAGTCGGCCATCGACAGCGGCCTGCCAAGGACGCAGGTCTACAGCCGGATCTTCTGGGTGCTGACGGCGATGCTGTCCATGGGCCTGGTCGCCAACCTGCTGATCCGGCCCGTGGATCCGGCGCGGCTGAGGCATGACCCCGTCACGGCGCCCGGCGCCAACGGCGCGGCGGCTGACCAGACCTCGCACAAGGTCGGCCCCGGGCTGATCCTGGCCTGGCTCGGGGTTCTGATCCCCATCGCCTGGGGTGTCTGGATCACGGTGACCAAGGCCTCGGCGCTGTTTCGCTAAACCCTCTCGCCCCCTCGGCCACATTCGCCTATGTCGGACCCATGAGCGCTGAAGATCATAAGCGGGCCGCAGGCGAAGCCGCCGCCGCCCTGGTGCGGGATGGCATGGTGGTCGGCCTGGGCACCGGCACCACCGCCGCCTGGTTCGTAAAGGCCCTGGCCGCTCGAAAGCTGGACATCCGCGGCGTGCCCACCTCCGCCGCCACCGCCCAGCTGGCGACAGGTCTGGGCGTGCGCCTCACCAGCCTGGACGAGGTCCAGGACATCGACCTGACCGTGGACGGCGCCGACGAGATCGGCCCCGGCCTGTCGCTGATCAAGGGCGGCGGCGCGGCCCTGTTACGCGAAAAGCTGGTCTGGGAGGCCTCCAGGCGCTGTGTGGTGATTGCCGACGCCGCCAAGCATGTGGCCCGCCTGGGCGCCTTTCCCCTGCCGATCGAGGTGGTCGCCTTCGCCCACAAGACCACGGCCCTGCGCCTGTGTGACGCCCTGGCCGAGTGCGATATCGGCGTCGCCCCGCGGCTGAGGCTGAAAGACGGCCAACCCGTGGCGACGGACGGCGGCAACCTTATCTATGACGCGGCCTGCGGCGCGATCCTCGATCCCGCCCGCCTCGCCGCGACGCTGAAAGGCGTCACTGGCGTGGTCGACCACGGGCTGTTTCTCGATCTCGCCGACGAGGCGCTGATCGGCCAGGATTCGGGCGTAGAGCGCCTGACTCCGTAATTTCAGGGACGCCGCATGGCCGAGTACGACTACGACCTGTTCATCATCGGCGCGGGCTCCGGCGGGGTTCGCGCGGCGCGGCTGGCGGCCATGAGCGGCGCCCGGGTGGCGGTGGCCGAGGAATATCGCGTCGGCGGCACCTGCGTCGTCCGCGGCTGCGTGCCCAAGAAGTTCATGGTCTACGCCTCGGAATTCAAACGCGATTTCGATATCGCTCGCGGTTATGGCTGGACCATCGGCGAGACCAGTTTCGACTGGCGCCGGTTTTTGCAGACCAAGGATGCGGAGATCTCCCGCCTGTCGGGCCTCTATACCAGCAACCTGATGAAGGCTGGCGCGGACCTGATGCTGGGCGTGGCCCGCTTCACCGGTCCCCACACCCTGGAGGTCACCGACCAGAAGGGGCGCAAAAAGTCCGTCACCGCGGCCAAGATCCTGATCGCCGCCGGTGCCCGGCCCAAACTGCCCACCGACATTCCCGGCATCGAACATGTGATCACCTCGGAAGAAGCGTTTCACCTGCCGACCCTGCCCAAGCGGATGGTGATCGTCGGCGGCGGCTATATCGCCGTCGAATTCGCCTGCATCTTCCACGGCCTGGGCGTCGACGTGACCCTGGCCTATCGCGGCCCCAACGTCCTGCGTGGCTTCGACGAGGATGTTCGCTCGCACATTGCCGACGAGTTCAAGGGTAATGGCCTGCGAGTCCTGCTGTCCTGCCAGCACGAGCGCATCGAAAAGCGCGAGGACGGGGTGCTAGTCAGCCATGTGGCCGAAGGCGAGCCCCTGGAGTCCGAGGTGGTGATGTTCGCCACCGGCCGCGAGCCGCACGTCAAGACCCTGGGCCTGGACAAGGCCGGGGTGAAGCTGAACGACAAGGGCGCGGTGGCCGTGGACGAATTTTCCCGCACCAATGTCGCGCATATCTGGGCCGTGGGCGACGTCACCGACCGCATGGCCCTGACCCCGGTGGCCATCCGCGAGGCCCAGGCCTTCGCCGAGACCGAATTCTATGGCCGCCCCACCAAGTTCGACCATGCCGACGTGCCCACCGCCGTCTTTTCCCAGCCGCCCATCGGCGTGGTCGGGCTGACGGAGGCCGAGGCGCGGCACAAGGTCGGGGCGGTGGACATCTATCTGACCCGCTTTCGGCCCATGAAGACCATCTTCGCCGGCGGGCATGAGCGGATGCTGATGAAGCTGATCGTCGAGCGGGCCACCGACAAGGTGATCGGCTGCCACATCGTCGGTGACGACAGCGCTGAAATGATCCAGCTGGCCGCCATCGCGGTCAAGGCCGGCCTGACCAAGGCCCAGTGGGACTCCACCTGCGCCCTGCATCCCTCGGCGGCCGAGGAACTGGTGACCCTGCGCGAGAAATATGTGCCGCCGGAGCTCGCGGCGGCGGAATAGGACGGCCTCAGTAGGCGTTCTGGGTGTTGAGCAGCGCGAACGGCGTCCTGGCCAGGATCTTCAGGTCAAACAGGATCGACCAGTTTTCGATGTAGTACAGGTCATACTCGACCCGGCGTTCGATTTTTTCCGTGGTGTCTGTCTCGCCGCGCCAGCCGTTGATCTGCGCCCAGCCGGTGATCCCGGGCTTGACCTTGTGCCGCGCGAAATAGCCGTCGACCACCTGGTCATAGAGGGTGTTGGCCGCCTTGGCCTGCAGCGCGTGCGGGCGCGGACCGACCAGAGAGAGATCTCCTCTCAGCACATTGAACAACTGAGGCAGCTCGTCGAGCGAGGTCTTGCGGATGAAGCGGCCGATCGGCGTGACGCGCGGATCGTCCTTGCTCACCAGCTTGGCGGCGGCGGCGTCTCCCTGATCGACATACATCGAGCGGAACTTGAACACCTCGATCAGCTCGTTGTTGAAGCCGTAACGCTTCTGCTTGAACAGAACCGGCCCGCGAGAACCGAGCTTTACGGCGAGGGCGACGATCAGCATGACGGGCGCCAGGCAGACCAGCGCCGCCAGGGCGATGATCCCGTCGAACGCGCCCTTGGCGATCACGGCCCAGTCGGACAGCGGCTTGTCATAGACGTCCAGAACCGGCACCGCGCCGACATAGGAATAGGCCCGCGGACGCAGGCGCAGCTTGGCGCTGTGGGCCGACAGGCGGATGTCGATCGGAAGCACCCACAGCTTGGCCAGCATCTGCAGGATGCGTGTCTCCGCCGAAATCGGCACGGTGAACACGATCAGATCGACGGTCGAACGGCGGGCATAGCTGACCAGGTCGCTGACATTGCCGAGTTTCGGAGGACGGGCCACCCTATCCGTGGCCACCCCGTCCGACGACCGATCGACATTGCGATCGTCAAACACGCCGATGATCTTGATACTGCCGTCGTTCGACGCCTCGAGCGCGTGGATCAGATCCTCCGCCGCGCCGCCGCCGCCGACGATCGCGATCCGGCGGTCGAAAGCCCCCTGGCGCGCCTTGGCCCGAACGAAGGCGTGCAGCCCGGCGCGATCCGACAACAAGGCGCCGAGGCCAAAGACATAGAGGCTCGCCAGCCAGATTGGCCAGCCGTGATCGGCGAGCCTGGTCAGGGCCATGACGCCCGCGACCGCCAGCACGGTCAGAGACCAGCCGACGAGCACCTTGACCGCCGACGCCGCAAGATTTTTGAACGCGGCCATCTGATAGGCGCCGCCGGCCTGGAACAGGCCGATGGCCAGGCCCGAGATCAGGGTGGCGCAGACCAGGTCCAGCAGATTGACCTCATGCGCCTCGACCTGGCGTGCGCCCATGGCCAGGGCGATGATCAGGACGAAGTCCAGGGCGCGAACGACGCCTGACAGAACGACGGGGGACAGGGGGGAACGGCGTTGTTCCGGGGCGGTGGCAGCGGGCGAGGCGGCCGGGCCGATGGGCGCAGGGCGCGCCTCTTCGCCGGCGGCGGTCTTGGCCGCTCCGGCCGCTGTCAGCAAATCCCGGACATCGACGGCGCTCATTCAACGGTTCCGCATATTTCGCACACTTCCGGCGCACTCGACCTCAGCTTAGCGGGGAGGGATCACGGAAGATTTAACGATCGGCCACGGCAAGGCGCGCGGCGCAGGTTTGTCAGCGCGATCCTGACCCCGGACCGATACCAAAGGCCAACTTTCATTCGATGTCGGCGGCGCCATTTGCAAGCAAGGGCGGCGTGTCTTGGCGCAACGGCGCACCGGGTTAGATCGCGAACACCTGGCTCATCATCAATGCCGGAGGCGGTCCGACACTTGACAAACCCTCCGTGACGCTCGGCGTCCCCAAAAGACCCTAACTCAGTCAGCAGCTCTATGAATATTCGCGTGGCGGATATTCAAGCCTGTTACGAATCGTGGCGCAGCCGCCGGGCTGAGTTATCACAGAGCCAAAGCCCAAATACGGCGAGACGCGCTGCTATATTCGCGCCGACCAATCAGACAACAGACGGCCCGGAGTTGCGATCGTCGATGCTTTAAACCTAGTTGCCAGGGTTGTGATTGGAATTCGGCTTCAACTGCTTGTCATGATCCACCCGCCCGGGCGGACTTCGACCCGCCGACCGGGGTCCAGGGCGGGAGGCTAGGGTGTCTGACGTCACTATCACCGGTTCTGTCGGAGCGACAGGCGCCAGTCACGCATCTCAACAGGGTGATCCGGGCGGTCCCGGCGGGTCGGCCAGCGCGATCAACACCAGTTCCCCCGATACAAGCAACACCGCCACGGCGATCGGCGGCCATGGCGGTGACGGCGGGGGCGGAGGTGAGACCGAGTTTACGGAAACGACCCTGGAATATGATCCGGACACGGGAACCTATGACTATGTGACCACGACCTATGGCTATGGGCTCAACGGCGGGGCGGGCGGCGCGGGCGGCGACGCGCTCGCCCGGGTCCTGACCGCGGTCAGCTCCACATCCCAGACGTCTGCCCAGTCGACCGCCACGGGCGGGGTCGGCGGCTCTGGCGGCTCCGGCGGCTTCGGACTCGACGATGACGGCGGCCCGGGGGCCGACGGCGTCAGCGGCTCAGCCAAGGCCTCGGCGGTCGATCTCAATGACGCCGGGGCCGCGGTGGCCACAGCCACCGCCCAGGGTGGGGACGAGCGCGACAGCGCCTATGGCGGCAAGGCGGGCGACGGCTTCGCCTCGGCCTATGCCAGGGGTACGTCCAGCGCTAGCGCGACAGCGACCGGGATCGGCGGCGCGGGCTTGGGCGGGGGTGGAGGCGGCGGCGCCGCAGCCTTCGCAGGCGCCACCGCTGCCGGAGGCGTCGCCACCGCCACGGCCAGCCGGATCGGCGGCGCCGGGCGGGACGCGTCGGTCATCGCCGGTGCGGGGCATGGCGCCTACCTCACCGACGCCGTCAGTGGCTATACGCGCGGCGGGACCCTTACCCTGTCCCAGACCGCCACTGGCGGCGCCAGCGGGTCCACGGGCGATGGGAACGCCCCCGTCGGCGGGCAGGCGGTGTCGAACCTGACCTTCGACGACACCAAGAACGCTCTGCGCAGCGCGCACATCGACGCCGGCAGCACGGCGGTCGGCGGCGCCGGCGGTCAGGGCCTGATCACCCCTAACGGCGCCAATGGCGGCGCTGGCGGGGTCGCCATCGCGTCCGACAGCGTAACCGGCGCCGGGCTCAGCGTTGAGACCACCGCCGCGGGCGGCGCGGGCGGCTTGACCCACGGCACTGATTTCGGCGCTGTCGGCGACTATGCGGGTGGCGCGGGGGGCGGCGCTTCGACCTCAGCCACTGCGACCTCCAGCAGCACGGCCCAGGTGCGGAGCACGGCAACGGGCGGCGCCGGCGGGGATGGCCTTGCGGGCCTGACCAGCGACAGTGGCGGGGCCGGTGGCGCAGCCGCGGAGCTTGGCGCGATTGCGGCGATCGGGACAGCTGACGGTCGGGGACAGGCGACCGGCGGCGCGGGCGGAGGCGCGACGCACGGGGCTGCCGGCGCCGGCGGTTCGGCCACGGCCAGCGACCATTTTGTCGGCAAGGCGGGTGTCGATGGCGTCACCATCGCAACGGGCGGCGCCGGCGGCGGCGCCACCTCCACCGGCGCTGGCGGCGCGGGCGGCAGGGCGGCCGCCATGGATGTCAGTTCCGGAGCGGCGGCCTCGGCTCAAGCAATCGCGACCGGCGGCGCTGGCGGCGCGGGCGATGGCGCGGGCTTCAGCGGCGGTGTCGGCGGACAGGCGCTTGGCAGCTCGACCTCGACCGGATCGGGCGCTGGCGGGGCGGGGACAAACTCGGGTGTCACCAGCAACGCCGCGGCCACCGGCGGCGCTGGGGGCGGATCGCAATTCAGCGATGGCGCTGAGGGCGGCTATGCGGATGCGGTGGCGACGGGCGCGAGCTCTTCATCGTCCTATGTCCAGCTTTATGTGGCCGCCACGGCGGTCGGCGGCGTGGGGGGAAGCGCCAACGGCGCCGGGTTCAAAGGCGCAGGCGGCGCAACCGCCTCGAGCACCGCCTTCGGTTCTCTCGATGGGCCAGGCTTTGCACGCGTCAGTACGACCGCGACCGGCGGCGCCGGGGGCGCTGGCTATGGGGGCGCTGACGGCGGGGACGGAGCCAGTATTTATCTTCACAACGCGGTGACGGGTTGGACCACGGGCGGGAGCCTCGGCCTTGGGCAGATCGCCAAGGGCGGGAACGGCGGCGCAAGCTATGGCGGAATCGCCGGCGCGGCGGGCGTGGCGACCTCCAACCTGACCTTCAATGACCGATCCAGCCCTCATCAAAGCGCCGAGCTGGGCTTTGGGGCGGCGGCCTTCGGGGGAGCGGGCGGGGCCGGGCACGACGGATCGAGCGGGGCCAGCGGCGGCGCGGCCAGCGCCCAGCTATTATTGTCGGGCGACGGGGTCATCGACGGGGAGGCCACAGCCTTCGGCGGCGCCGGAGGCGGCGCGGATTCTCCGGATCTCATCGGCGCCGGTGGCGCTGCGACGGCTGTGGCTGTCGTCCATGGCGGAGTCCCGTCCTCGGACGGCTATTTCGCTCAAGCGGTCGCCGTTGGCGGCCTGGGCTCCACCGCGGGCGCAGCGGAAGCCACCGCCACCGGCTCCACAGGAGCCGGCCAGGTCGGAACGATCGCCGCCAACGCCTCGACGAGCGATACGGCCGGTCATCTGGTGCTGTCCGCGGCGGCGTCCGGCTACGCCGCCGTCGGCGGAGTCAGCGTGGCTGACAGCCACGCCGCTATCGGAGGCGCGGCGGTGAGCTTTGAAGTCGGCGACCAGGCCGTGGCCGCACAGACCGGCGCCCCCCTGGCTGCGGACGTGTCAAACGTGCTGGCGGCCAACGCCAATATCGCCAGCGCCTTTGGCGCCGCGCCCTCGTTTTTCTCGATCGGCGAACTGGGCGGCGCGCATTCCAGCGAAGGCGCCAGGGCCCAAACGGCGGTCAGCGAAATCGACCTGAGCGTGGATCTAACCCAGCTATCAGAACGGCAGGATCTGTTGGTCGGGCTCTACCATCCGATCGTCGCCGGTTCAGGTTTCACCCACCTGACATTCGACATCTATGCGGATGGTGATGACGTCCTGCACAAGGTGTTCACCTCCGTGGCGGCCGCCACCGCCTATTTCACCGACGATGCGATTGACCTGGGTTCGTTGGCCAATGGCGCGCTCGGCAGCGACACCCTGACCCTCAAGGCGGTGATGAGCGTCACCACAGCCATTGCCGGTTCAGGGTTCGACGCCGCGGTCATTTTTGGGGACCCGCCTCCATTGAGCGCCAGCGACCAGGTCAGTGCTCCTGCTCCCACGATATCCAGCGAGGCGCTGTCTCGCGGCTCGACCCCTATGGTGACGAATGGCTTCGAGCCGGGTCTGTCGCACCACGACTTCAACGAACTTCATGCGCACTTCATCTAGGGCCGTGACATCAGCGCAAACACCTCCGTCCGCGCGGCGACGCGGAATCCTGTAGCGGCAAGATTCTAAAAGCTGTATATGCAGGATTATGAGTCCTGACAACGCGGCGCTGTTCTGTTTCGGCCACCGCAGTCGTAAGGCGGCCCGGGCCGTGACGCGCGCGTTCAACCAGAGGCTCAAACCGCTGAACCTCCAAATCACCCAATTTATTTTGCTGGGGGCGGTCTCGCGGGAGGGCGACCGGTCTATCGCCGCCTTGGCCGAGGATGTCGGCGTGGAGCCTTCCGCGGTGTTGCGTAACCTCAAGATTCTGGAAGTGCGGGGCTTGGTGACCCATTCGGGCGGTCGCGGTCGCGGCGGGCGAAAGCTGCGCGTGACCGAAGCGGGCCAAGCGCTGATCATCAACAGCATGCCGGCATGGCGGAAGGCGCAGGCGGATCTGGCCGCTCTGCTGGACGGCCGCGCGGACGAGACGCGCGAGGCGCTGGTGCGGCTGGAACAGGCCGCGCTCGGGCTAGAGCGACTGGAAGGGTAAGGGCGATGCGTCGAGTTGTTGTGACCGGCCTGGGGGTGGTGTCGCCCTTGGGGGTTGGAGCGGAGACGGTTTGGGCCCGGCTGCTGGAGGGGCGTTCAGGGGTCACCCGCCTTCCCGCGGCTCTGGCCCCCGACGTGCCAGCCCAGGTCGCCGGCCGTGTGCCGTCTATCTCGGAAGACCCCGCCGGCTTCGACGTCGACGCCACGATCCCGGGGAAGGACCAGAAAAAGATGGACCGGTTCATCGCCTTCGCCATCGCCGCGGCGGACGAGGCGATCGCCCAGGCCGGATGGGCGCCGCAAAGCGAGATGCAGAAGGCCAGGACGGCCACCGTGATCGCGACGGGTATCGGCGGCTTTCCGGCGATCGCGGAGGCTGTGCGGACCACGGACGAGCGGGGCGTGCGGCGGCTATCGCCCTTTACCGTTCCATCCTTCCTCGCCAATCTCGCCGCGGGCTGGGTTTCCATCAGGCATGGATTCAAAGGACCGATCGGCGCCCCCGTCACGGCCTGCGCCGCCGGGGTGCAGGCGATCGGCGATGCCGCGCGGATGATCCGTGCGGGCGAGGCCGACATCGCCGTCTGCGGCGGAGCGGAGGCCGCGATCGATCGCGTCAGCCTTGGCGCGTTTGCGGCCGCCCGAGCCTTGTCCACCGGCTTCAACGAGACCCCGGGCAAGGCCTCGCGTCCGTTTGACCAGGCCCGCGACGGCTTCGTCATGGGCGAGGGCGCCGGCATCCTGGTGATTGAAGCGCTTGATCACGCCGAGGCGAGGGGCGCGAAGATTCTGGGCGAATTGGTCGGATATGGGACGAGCGCCGACGCCTACCACCTGACCGCGGGACCGGAAGACGGCGACGGCGCGGCGCGGTCCATGCGCATGGCCCTCGACCAAGCCGGGCTGGCCCCTGAGGCGATCGGCCATCTGAATGCGCACGCCACGTCCACCCAGGTCGGCGACAAGGGGGAGCTTGCGGCCGTTCGCTCAATTTTCGGTGGGCGAGGGCCAGCCATCAGCGCCACCAAGTCGGCCACTGGCCACCTCCTGGGCGCTGCCGGCGGACTGGAAGCCATCTTCACGGTGCTGGCCCTGCGAGATCAAATCGCTCCGCCAACCCTGAATCTGGAAAACCGAGACGAGGCCGCTGCGGGCCTGGACCTTGTGGCGCTCGAGGCGCGGAGGATTCCCTTCGACTATGCCCTATCCAACGGCTTCGGGTTCGGCGGCGTGAACGCCAGTGTGATCTTCAAACGGTAGCGCCGCGCGTCTTCCGTTTGGCGGCTGAGGCGAGCGGGTGGGGTTGAGGCGGCGCCTCGCTAATTGCCGTCATTACCGCGTCATGCATAGCGCAGCGTCAGTTTCTGCAAAGCACCCGCTTGCAGACGGATTGGAGGTTACGCAAAGGATTGACGAGCAGCCGGCTTGCTGGATGGCAATGAAGCTGGGTAGGAATTCGTCTCCAATCAGACGCCCATTGCTGTCTTGATGGCCGCAATGGCGACGCCAACGCCGATTTTCTCCGCCACGCTTAGCGCCCATTTTCCGGCGTTCCTGAGGTGCGCCAGTGCGGCGGGGCCATCCTGGCTGCGTGCGGCGATCTCGGCGCTGGCGATCTGCCCCAAGGCAGCTTCCTGTTCGGCTGTCTCGACCTCGACGCGAGCTGCCGCTCTTAGCTGAGTGAGGCCGTGCGCAAGCGCCGTCAGGTCGATGTCAGAGGCAGCTTCGTTCCAGACCTGTTGAAAGGTATTGGCGTCGGAGCGTGCGCCGCGGCCAACTGCGCCAGCCTGGCCAACCCTGATATTGTCTCCCATGTACACTGCTCCGATGATTGCTGCGCTAACGCCTGTGTCGTAGGTTCCGCCAGGGCTGGACGCGCTCACTAGGGCATCCACATAGCGGCCAACTTCTTCCGGAGTTTCGATCTCCATGAACGACCGCTCGTATAACACAAATTCAGCAGCCAAGATGTTTCGCGCCGCCATGACGCTTGGTTGCTCTCGCGAGATGAGGCGCGGGCGATAATCAGCGGGAATGTCCCCATCGATTTCGCCGCTATCACCCACGATCAGCGAGATGCGCGGGAGGAAAGCGGCACGCACGGCACCTGCGAGATAGTGATCGCCGGAACGCGGCGAATTCACCACCTCGACCACGATATCGGTACACGCAAGCGTCTCGGAAAGCGCAATCGCGCGATCAAATGCCAGCTCGTTCGTCCGCTGAGTCGCGACTTCGTAGCCGGCTTCAGTGATGCTTTGTAGCAGGCCCGCCACCACGCGTTTGTGAAGTGTCTCGAGCCCGATGGTGAGGCAAGTCTGGCGCGTGGCAACGGGTTGGTATCGTGGCGGTGGTTCTTCGCCCAAATAGGTGCGGAAAAGTCTCAGAGCATGGCGATGTTCGCGTACCTGGCGGAAAAACCATCGGCGGGAAAATCGACTACGCAGAACCCGCGAGGGAACTGCCTCGGCCGTGACGACGTCCTCGATGAAGACGAGCAGGGGCTTCCGCGCTTGCATGCAAAGGGCGATCTCGAACAGGATATGGGGCGAGACACTTCCTTCGCGGCGGGTGAGCACAGCAACCATGCCGTCGCTATCGCGCAGATGACGCTGCAAACGCGCCGCGTTAACCCCTTCGGACGGCGGATCGAGGATCGGAATCAGCCCACCTGCGCTGATCAGCTGCCCGAAGTAACGAACGATCTCACTGTCTTCCTTTCTATAACTGTGGGAAAAATAGACAAGATGCATCGGTTGTATGCCGCCTGCGAAAGCGCCGGAAGCGATGGCCGCCGGCACTCCGGAACATCTCGATACAGCATTCGTCAGTCAAGTGTTGGCTAGACTCCGAGTTGTCGTGGGCCGGTCGCTGCCATCCCAGATCTCCGCCATGTCCGGTAATTGGCCGGAATGGGCTAAGGTGGCCTATATATCTACAAAGCAGATATCCGGCGGGGCTCGTCGAGACGAGGAGCCCCCCTATCCCTCTTTGCCAACGCTTCCCATCTGCGCTAAAAGCCGCGCCCTTGCGAGGAAGTCATGACCCAACGTTGGACGCCCACATCCTGGAGAACAAAGCCCGCCCAGCACATCCCGTCCGACTATCCGGACGCGGGCGCGGTCGAGCGGGTGGAGGCGACCTTGCGCACCCTGCCGCCGCTGGTGTTCGCCGGTGAGGCGCGCCGCCTGAAAAGCCTGCTGGGCGATGTCTCGGCCGGTCGCGCCTTTCTGTTGCAGGGCGGCGACTGCGCCGAGAGCTTCAAGGAATTCACCGCCGACAATATCCGCGACACCTTTCGCCTGATCCTGCAGATGGCGGTGGTGCTGACCTTCGCCGGCGGCAAGCCGGTGGTGAAGGTCGGGCGCATGGCCGGCCAGTTCGCCAAGCCGCGCTCCTCGGCGGTGGAGACCCAGGGCGGGGTGACCCTGCCGTCCTATCGCGGCGACAATATCAACGGCATGGCGTTCGACGCGGCCGAGCGCACGCCCGACCCCGAGCGCCTGGTGCGGGCCTATAACCAGTCGGCCTCGACCCTGAACCTGCTGCGCGCCTTCGCCGGCGGCGGCTATGCCGACCTGCACAACATCCATCGCTGGACCCTGGGCTTTGTCGACGGCAGCCCCAATGGCGGCCGATATCGCGAGCTGGCCGACAAGATCTCCGAATCCCTCGACTTCATGTCCGCCATCGGCGTGACCACCGAGACCCATTCCGAACTGCACCGGGTGGAGTTCTTCACCAGCCACGAGGCCCTGTTGCTGGGCTTCGAGGAGGCCATGACCCGCGTCGATTCCACCTCGGGCGACTGGTACGACACCTCGGCCCACCTGTTGTGGATCGGCGAGCGCACCCGCCAGCTGGACGGCGCCCATGTGGACTATATGCGCGGGATCAAGAACCCCATCGGCCTCAAGGTTGGTCCGACCCTGGAGCCGGACGAACTGTTGCGCCTGATCGATACGCTGAACCCGGCGGACGAGGCGGGCCGCTTGACCCTCTATGGCCGCTTCGGCTCGGACAAGATCGCCGCCCGCCTGCCCAGGCTGATGGAAGCCACCCGCCGCGCCGGCCGCCAGGTGGTCTGGGCCATCGACCCCATGCACGGCAACACCTTGACCGCCAACAATGGCTACAAGACCCGGCCGTTCGACCGGATCTTGAGCGAGGTGAAGAGCTTTGTGGAGATCGCCCAGGCCGAGGGCGTGCATCCGGGCGGCGTTCACCTGGAAATGACCGGCCAGAACGTCACCGAATGCCTGGGCGGCGCCCGGGCCCTGACCGAGGGCGACCTGGCCGACCGCTACCACACCCACTGCGACCCCCGCCTCAACGCCGACCAGGCGCTGGAGCTGGCCTTCCTGGTGGCGGAAAAGCTGAAGGCGACGCGGTTGGCCGATCGCCAAGCGGCGGTGGGCTAGGCGGCGGACGATCCTTCTCCCCCTCTGCGCCGAAGCGAAGCGGGGGAGGGGCCTTGAAGGCCTAGGCCGCCGGCGCCGCCCCCCCCCCCCGCGTCTCTTGCGGCGCGTTCCGCGTCCAAGCTGCGGGCCGCCTTTTCGATGGCGTCGCGTACCTGGCGTTCGGTCACGGGCTTGAACAGGGTCGCGAAGGGGCGGTCCAGCGCGATGCGGGCCAGGGTCGAGGGCTCGCTCGAGCCGGTGATGAAAATGACCTTGGAGCCCAGCGTCTGATGGATGGTCAAGGCGGCGTCCACCCCGTCCCCGACGCCTCTCAGCCGCATGTCCATGAGCACGATCGAGGGGCGATGTTCCTGGGCCAGGCGGACCGCCTCGTCCGCCGTCGCGGCGGTGGCGCACACCGTCCGCCCCATGGTCTCGACATAGATGCTCAGCAGTTCGGTGATAAAGAACTCGTCATCGACAATAAGAATGCAGTCCTGCAGGTCGATCATGACAGCACCGGCGGTGCGACGCGGATCTCGGTACGGGCGCCTCGGTCGTTTCCCATGATGATAGTCCCCTGTAATTGATTGACCAGTCCCTTGACGATGCTGGTTCCCAGGCCCCGCTTGCGGCCGCCCATCGCGGCGTCCACTGCGGGTCGTCCTCGGCCATTGTCCGATACGACAAGCGCGACCTCGCCGTCCGCCGCCCGCTCCAGGCTGACCTGGATGGCGCCCTTGCCATCGACAAAAGCGTGCTTGAGAGAATTGGTCACCAGTTCGGCGACCAGGAGTCCGAGCGGGATGGCGAAATCCAGCCCGACTTCCAGCGGAATGGCGCTCACGGACAGCTTGATGTCGCCGTCGGCGCCGCCCTCCAGCAGATTGGCGCTGAGCTCGGCCAGGAATGGCGCTATATCGAAGGTGACCAGATTTTTCGAATGCATCAGCTGGTGGTGCACCAATCCCAGGGCATGGATGCGGCCGCGCAGGTTCAACAGCGCGGTGGCGGCCTCCGGGTCGGTCAGTTGCCGGGCCTGCATCACCAATAGGCCGTCGATGATCTGCAGGTTGTTCTTCACCCGGTGGTAGGTTTCGCGAAGCAGCATGTCTCGCTGCCGAAGCGCGCTGGTGCGTTCCTCGACCACAGTTTCAAGCTCGGCTTTCGCCGCCGTCAGCGCCAGCAGGTCTTTGTATTTCTGGTCGATGTTCTCGATCACGCTGATGGACAGGGTCGGCTTGTTTGTGGAGGGCGAGCGAAGGGTGGTGGAGGACACCCGGGTCCAGACCGGCTGTCCATCGCGCGTCTGGTAGCGTTTTTCGCGGATATAGGCGCCGGTCTCTCCGGCGAGCATGCGGGCGCATTCGGCCATGTCTGCAACACGATCGTCCGGCCAGGTCAGATCCTCGTCTGTTAAGGCCCCCAGATCCTGAGGCTCATAGCCAAGCATGTGGGCGAAGGCGTTGTTCGTCCGTATGAAGCGGCCAGTGTCAGGATCGCTCTGCGCCTTGCCCACGGCGGCGGCCTCGAAACTGGACCTGAACTCGCTTTCGCTTCTCGCCAGGGCCTCCTGCGCGACGATCCGTTCGGCCAAGGCGTCGCTCAATTGGGCGTTCAGATCCGCTAGGCGGACAATGCTCCGCTTGTGCTCGGTTACGTCGATCGACATCCCGACCAGGCCGGTGACCGCGCCTTCGGCATTGAGCAGCGGGGTCTTGGTGGACAGCCAGACGTGGAGTTCGTTGGCGTGGTTGGTGATGGATTCTTCCAGGCTCTCGACCTGTCCGGTCTCCATGATCCGGCGGTCATTGGCCATCATGGTCCGGGTCTGGGCGGAGTCGCCGAGAAGTTCCAGATCCGTGCGCCCCTCGACCTCGGGCCATGGCCTGCCCATAAATTGAAGCGTCGCGATGTTGGCGAGCATCATGCGACCCTCCCGATCCTTGGCGTAGATCCGTCCCGCGGCTGACTCGACGATGTTGTGAAGCAGGGCGTCGGCATGGTTCCGCTCGCGCTGGGCCGTGCGCACCTCGGTCATATTGTTGTCGAGTTCGATGACCGTGAGAATCTCCTGCTGGTCGCCGTTATGCTGGGCCAACTGCGTGGCGATCTCCAGGGACGAACCATCGCGGTGCTGTTTGACCACTTCGCCTTCCCAGTGGCCTTCGCTGTCCAAACTCGCTTTCATCTGCGCCTGCGACACAGGATATTGCGTGTTCAACAGCTCGTCGGCGCTCCGCCCGATCGCTTCGCGCGCCGTAAAGCCATAGAGCCGTTCCATCCCCTTGTCCCAGAAGGTGATGGCGCCGCCGGCGCTGCGCAGCAGGCCCTGGCTCAAGCCGAACGCGCGCGTGAACCGGTCGAGATTGGCGCTGGCCGTGCGCCGGCCCCGACGCTGGCCCAGGGCGACGCCGGCCAGCAGCAGCGAGGCCAGCAGGCCGAGCACGACCACCGCGACGCGGGGCAGGGCCGGCCTCTGGCTCGCCCGGCTGCGTATCAAATCAGCCTGTGGCCGCACGCCCAACTCGTCGATCCGAACGCGGATGGCGTCCATGATCTGACGACCCTGGCCGGAGCGCACCCGCTTGATCGCCGCTCGCCTCTGGCCGGCTCGGGCCAGACCGATCGTCTGGCCGAGTTCGGCCATCTTCGCGGTGGCGAGCAGTTGGATGACATCGAGCCGCTGGCCCTGTTCGCCGCCCATCTGCGGCTCGGCGCGAAGTTGGGCGAAGTCGGAAGCGATCTTGCCGCTGGCGGCTTCATAAGGCTTGAGATAGGTTTCGCTTCCAGTCAGCAGGTAGCCGCGCTGTCCCGTCTCCGCATCCTTCAGATGCGACAGCAGTTTCTCCGCCAGCATTTGCTGGCTGTGCGCGTGCTCACCGGCGCTATCGTTCTTGCCCCCCTGGTCGAAATTGTAGCGCGCCAGCCAGACGCTTCCGGCAAGCAGTAAAATGGCTGTGCTCGTCGCGCCGAAGGTGGCGACATAGCCGATCCTGGATCCGAATAGTGGCGAACTATAAAACGCGCGGCGCGGCGAAGTAGAATCAGCGCCAATTCCCTTCTTCATCTCGGTAATCCCGTCGTGGGTTCCCCACGCACCGGTTTTTGTCCAAGGCAAGTGTCTCAGGCCGAAATGCCTGTGACTCAATCATTAGGCGTATCTGACCGACAGCCCCTGCAAAAACCCATGACTGCAACACTCGGTTCACGCGAAAATTCCACCTCGGACAACAACATCAAAGCCAGGCCGCGCCCATAGGCGCTAAATTAGGACGCGCTGCCCCTGTTCCTCATCCTGAGAGGCTGTGATTTTTTGCGCGGGCGCGGGCGCGGGCGCGGGCGCCGGCATTGGCGACGAAATTTGGCCGGCCGGCGGTTTGGTCGGCG
>FSWM01000600.1_pt1 | contig 41480 bp, 35 predicted proteins | sample 1637841 | NCBI WGS metagenome assembly FSWM01 (sample SAMEA3914789, study PRJEB12502) | metagenome | biome: forest; material: soil | place: Canada | collected 2011-07-03 | depth 0.3 m | reverse complement strand
GGTGACGACCACCGCCACATCGGCGAAACGCATCGCCAGCGTCGCGCCCTTTTCGATACCCGCCGGGCTGTCGCAGATGATCCAGTCGAACTTCTCGCGAAGTTCGTCGATGACCCGGCCGACTCCGGCCTCGGTCAACGCGTCCTTGTCCCGCGTCTGCGAGGCCGGAAGAAGCGACAGCGAGTCGATCCGTTTGTCGCGGATCAGCGCCTGCGGCAGCTTCGCGTCCCCCTGGACCACATTGACGAGGTCGAAGACGACCCGCCGCTCGGCTCCCATGACGAGGTCGAGATTGCGGAGCCCGACATCGAAATCGACGACGACGACATTCTGGCCCGCCTGGGCGAGCGCGGCGCCGAGCGATGCAGAGGAGGTGGTCTTGCCCACACCCCCCTTGCCCGACGTCACAACCATGACTTTGGACATACGACTAATAATCCTTCCCCGGCTTCATCAATCAGGTTCAGTCGAGCGCCAAAATCCTGAGCGCTCCTCGATCGCATTGGATCTGCGCGGCGCAGCCGTGCAGGGAAGGGCCCCAATGCTCGGCGGTGCGGTAGAGCCCGTCGACCGCGATCAGTTCGGCCTCAAGCTTGCGGCAAAAGATGCGTGCGGAGGGGCCGGCCTTCACGCCGGCGATGGCCCGCCCGCGAAGCGCGCCATATATGTGGACCGATCCGCCCGCGATCACCTCTGATCCAGACGCGACGGACCCGACGACTGTGACGTCGCCCTCCTCGAAGTAGATCGACTGTCCGGAGCGAACCGGCTGATCGATCAGCAGTGATGGCGCGCCGGTCGCAGGCGTGGTGGTCGCAGGTGTGGTGACAGGCGCTGCTGACTCTGTCTCGGTCTTGTCGTCACGCTTGGCGTCCCGCCCGTGAAGAACCGTCGGCAGTTGTTCCCACCGAGTTCCGGCCAGCAGCGTCGAGTGGACTCCCTCGGCCCCGATCACTCTAAGGTTTCGCGTCACCAGCCCGTCCAGCGCCTCGAGAAGGGTCTCCGGCTTCTGGTCGGTTTCAAGAACTGTGGCCAGGTCGGCGACGATGGGGCGGTCGGCGAAAAACTCCGCGCACCGCACGAGTTGCTCGTCCAGCGCGGTGAACCACGTCTTCAGAGGCGCCTCCGGCGTGACGATCAGCGCCATGAAGCTGCGGCCACGAACCAGTATTTTCGGCAATGTAAGCGTCAACTGAAACCGCCGCAGACAGACTGTTCCAGGACACGCGGCGGACCCGACATGCTCGCCTCCTAAGCGCAACGCGACACCCAACGTTGCCTTACCGCCCGGCGGCGGCTTTTGTTCCGCCTATCCCCAGCAATTTTAGCCGGCTGGGTGTGAGGATCGGCTGGATCAGACAGCCTGGGCCGCCGCTGTCAGCCATTCCCGCAAGGCGCGGATCTTGGGCGCTCGCCCTCGCTGGGGCGGGTCAAGCACGCAGTCGAACGGCGCCACCAGAACCCCGAAACTCGGCCGCAAAGCCCTGCTTCGCATGCGCGAGGCTTCAACCCTGGTGCGAGACTTTGACTAGCGGATGGGGCGCACTGCCTCTAATTGAAGCAATTGTCTTGATGGGGATTACGGCGCTGGGCACATGCGGGAGCTATCGATCTCTGGGTCCGCGCAGCGCGTGGCCGTTGCTGATCCTCATCGCCGTGTTGGGATGGGCCGCCCAGGCGCACGCGGACTATTGCGGCGCGGGACGGACGGTCGCTCTCGCCGGCGTGAATTGGGAAAGCGGCGAATTCATCACCGCCGTGACGCGGGAGATTCTGGAGCGCGGCTTCGACTGCCGCACGGAATCCATCCCGGGCAACTCGGTCACCCTCGAACAGGCGGTCGCCAATGATGACGTCCAGATCTTCGCCGAGGAGTGGATCAGCCGCAGCGACGTATGGAAGAACGCCGCCGACAAGGGGCTGGTGCGCGGTGTCGGCCACCCCTTCGTTGGCGCGGTGGAAGGCTGGTACGTTCCGACCTACCTGGTCAAGGGCGACCCCGCCCGCCACATCCAGGCCGCCGCGCCGGACCTGACCAGCGTCGCCCAGCTTTCCGAGCCGAAATATCTCGCCCTGTTCGCCGATCCCGAGCAACCGGGCCATGGCCGCTTCCTGAACTGTCCCTCCGGCTGGACCTGCGAAGGGGTCAACACGGCCAAGCTGCACGCCTATGGCCTGGACAGCCGTTATGTGGATTTTCGGCCCGGCACCGGCCCGGCCATGGACGCCGCCATCGCCTCGGCCTACGCTCAGGGACAGCCGCTCCTGTTCTACTACTGGTCGCCCAGCGCCATCGCCGGCAAGCTGGCGCTGACGCGCCTGCTAGAGCCTCCCTATACGTCCGCCTGCTATGCGGACCTGACCAGCGCCAACGGGGCGCACCTGCAAGGCTGCGCCGCGCCGCCCGCCGACATCGCCTATGGCGTTTCGAGCCGGTTCGCCGCCCAGGCGCCGGAGATCATCGCCGTCCTGGGCAGGATGACCTTCCCCTTGAACGAACTGAACGCCAATCTCGTGGCCAGGGCCGAGGCGCAGCGCGATGCGAAGGCCCAGGCCATCCTGTTCCTCAAGCAGCGGCCGCAGATCTGGAAAACCTGGGTCGCACCCGCCATCGCCGCCCGGATCGAGGCGGGACTAGGGGATCAGGGCGGGCCGGCGGACGCGGCCCAATCCAAGGGGACCGCATTTCCGCAAAGCCTGGTCGTCTCGGTCCGGCGGCCGGTGAATGACGCCGTGGCGGCCCTGGTCACCAAGCATGGGGCCGGCTTTCGCGCCGCGTCACATGTCATTCTCGGCGTGATCGTGCTGCTCGATACGGGCCTGGGCCTGATCCCGTGGTGGCTGCTGATCGGCGTTTTCGTGGCCCTGGCCTGGCTAGGAACCCGCCGTCGGCTGCTGACGCTGACCGTCGGCGTGTTGATGTTCGGCGTGGGCATGCTGGGTCTTTGGGACCTGATGCTGCAGACCCTGAGCCTGATGCTCATCTCGAGCCTGGTTTCGCTGTTGATCGGGTTGCCAGTGGGCATCCTGGTGGCGAAATCCGCCACGCCCCGGGCGATCATCCTGCCGACCTTGGACGTCATGCAGACCATGCCGAGCTTCGTCTATCTGATCCCGGCCCTGATGCTGTTCGGCCTTGGCAAAGTGCCGGCGATCCTGGCCACTATCGTCTATTGCCTGCCGCCGATGATCCGCCTGACGGCCCTGGGCGTCGAGCAGGTGGATTTCGAGATCAAGGAAGCGGCCACCGCCTTCGGCGTCACGCCCCTGCAGATGCTGCTGAACGTGGAACTGCCGCTCGCCCGGCCGAGCATCATGGCCGGGGTGAACCAGACCATCATGCTGGCTTTGTCCATGGTTGTGGTGGCCTCGATGATCGGGGCGCGGGGCCTGGGCGAGCAGGTGCTGAACGGAATTCAGACCCTGGACGTCGGTAAGGGGCTGGAAGCCGGCGTCGGCATCGTCATCCTGGCCATCGTGCTGGACCGGATCACCCAGGGTTTTGGCGGCCAGGGCGCTGCGGGAGCGGCGGGGCGAGGCAAGCATGGCTAATATCGCAATCCGCAATGTCACCAAGGTGTTCGGCCGCAACGAGGCGGCGGGGCTGGCGCTGGCGCAGCAGGGGGTCGACAAGCTCGAAATCCTGGCCCGCACCGGTTGCAGCCTGGGCCTGAAGGACGTCAATCTCGATATTCCCCATGGCGGGATCTTCGTCATCATGGGGCTTTCGGGGTCCGGCAAGTCGACCCTGGTGCGCCACCTGAACCGGCTGATCGACCCCTCAAGCGGGGCGATCCTGTTCGAAGGCCAGGATATCATGGGCTATGACGCCCAGGCCTTGCGGGCGTTCCGGCGCAGGTCGGTCAGCATGGTGTTCCAGGGTTTCGGCCTGTTGCCCCACCGCACCGTGCTGCAGAACGTCGCCTTTGGCCTGATCACCCGCGGCGAGCCCCGGCGAGCGGCCTATCCCGAGGCGATGCGGTGGATCGATACCGTGGGCCTAAAGGGCTATGAGGCGAAACATCCGGCCGAGCTGTCAGGGGGCATGCGCCAGCGGGTGGGCCTCGCCCGCGCCCTGGCCTCCGACACGGACGTCATTTTGATGGACGAAGCGTTCAGCGCGCTGGATCCGCTGATCCGGCTGGAAATGCAGGACCTGCTGTTGGACCTGCAGCGGACGCTGAAGAAGACCATCGTCTTCATCACCCACGATCTGGACGAGGCGGTGCGGATCGGGACATCGGTGGCGGTGATGAAGGATGGGCGGGTCGTCCAGGTCGGCGCGCCACAACAGATCCTGGATCAGCCCGCCGACGCCTATGTCGCCCGCTTCGTCCAGAGCCGCGAGCGGTGAGGCGATTTCAGACGTGATGGGATCAGCAGATAGGTCGTCGCCGAGACCGCAGCAGCGAAAGCCAGGCGAACACGCCGAACACCGTATTAAAGAGCGCACCTCAAGTCCGAAAACAGGATTGTCATGGCCGATCACCGGCTCGGTGATGCATTCCTCGGCCAAGTCGACCAGGCTCAGGCCGCGCCGGCGCGGTGGTCGTAGGTCATGTCCAGCTTTTCTTTCAGATAGGCCCCGCCCGTCGTCGGCGGATATTTCGCAGCCATGCCGGGCAGGGTTTCGACCCGCGCCTCGGGATTGGGATCGAGGAAGAAGGCGACGGAATATCGATGGCTGACGGGGCGGACCACCCGATGCGGCGTCGACACGTAGACGTCGCCCGTCCACCGCATCAGGCAGTCGCCGATATTGCAGATCAGCGCTCCGGGAATCGCGGGGGCGTCGACCCATCGCCCATCGCGCCGACGCACCTGGAGACCGGCCACACCGTCGGTCGCGAGCAGCGTGATGTTGCCATAGTCCGTATGGGCGCCCGCGCCGAGTTGGGCCTCCTCGCGGTTTTCAGGCGGATAGTGGAGCAGCCGCAGGATGCCGATAGGCTGGTCCAGTTTGTCCTCGAAGAAGTCTTCGTCGATGTTCAGGTCCAGCGCGAAGCCCTTGTGGATCAGCCGTCCGGTGGACCAGCATCGATCGTAATAGTCGAGCATGAGATCGCGCCAGCCCGGAATGTCGGGCCAGAAATTCACGCCCCGAAACACTCGACCCTCAACGATCGCAGGGTGGTCAACAGGCAATTCGAGACCGATGTTGAACGCCTCCTTGTAGTCCGCCGGGCTGGTCGGATCGAGCTGTTCGTCTTCCAGGCCGATATAGCCGACGTCGTTGGCCGACAGCTTGATCGACAAGGCTTGCTTCGTTTCGGACGGCTGGGCGAAGAAGTCGCGCGCAGCGGCGAAGGTCCGCTCGATCCGCTGAACGCCAAGGTCGTGGCCGACCGCATAGAAGAAGCCGATTTCCCGACAGGCGCGGCCGAGTTCACGGGCCACCGCGCGCCGCTCCTCCAACCGGTTCGAGCGCAAGCCCGAAATATCGATCACAGGGAGGTTCGCCACGATCCCCGACTCCTCACACATCTCCGGTAGCTAGCGCCCGCCGGCGGTTTCGAAAAGCATGAGACGAAATCCAGCGCCGCCGCGCCGGGTCGGTGAAGAGGTATTAGGCGCAGGCTGGCCAATTTCTGGGCGCGGGTTCCGCGGGTTCCTTGGCTGAGCTTCGCGATGATGTCGGCCTTGAAACGCTCGGCGCCGTCGCACCATTCGCGCGCGTGCGCCCGTCCATGTGGGCGTCGAGCATTTCGAACTCGCGATCCAGGCCAAGCGTCCTTTTCCGACCGGGCTCGCGGGGCTCTCCTGCTGTAACGCTACTGCATGAACCAACCGTGGCTGACGACAATGGACTGGCCTGTCAGGGCGTTGGAGGGGAAGCCGGCCAGGAAGACGGCGGTGCGGGCGACGTCGTCGACGGTGGTGAATTCGCCGTCGACCGTTTCCTTGAGCATGACGGTCTTGATGACATCCTCTTCGCTGATGCCCAATTCCTTGGCCTGTTCTGGGATCTGCTTGTCGACCAGGGGCGTGCGCACGAAGCCGGGGCAGATCAGGTTGGCCCGCACGCCATGCTTGGCGCCTTCCTTGGCGACGACCTTGGTCAGGCCCTCAAGGCCGTGCTTGGCGGTCACATAGGGCGCCTTGAGCACCGAGGCCTCCTTGGAGTGGACCGAACCCATATAGATCACGCTGCCGCCGCGGCCCTGGGCGTACATATGCTTCAGACAGGCGCGGGTGGTCAGGAAGGCCCCGTCGAGGTGGATCGCCAGCAGGGTCTTCCAGTCCGAGAACTTGAACGTCTCGATCGGGCCGACGATCTGGACGCCGGCGTTGGACACCAGAATGTCGATCCCGCCGAAGCGTGCGGCCACGGCGTCGATCCCGGCGTCAACCTGGGCTTCGTCCGTTACATTCATGGCCACGCCGAAGGCCCGCGCGCCGCTGGGATCGAATTCCAGGGCGGTGGCGTTGGCGGCGTCGATGTTCAGGTCGGCTATAGCCACCTTGGCCCCCTGGTCGAGGAACTGCCGGGCGATGGCTTTGCCGATGCCGCTGGCGGAGCCGGTGACGACGGCGACCTTGTCGGTGAGGCTCATGGGTGGTCCTTTTCGGGTTCGGCGACGCCGGAGCGAGCGTGCCGGGGGGTGATGAAGTCGTAGACGTGCACCGCATTGGCCGCGGTCGGCAGGGTGAGGACTTCGGGGTGGGCGAGGGTCTTCTCGGCGTCCCGACGGCCGGCGCGCCAGTGTTCCTCCATGGTCAGCCGCGAGAACTCGAAGTCCTTGGACTGGCCCTCGTAGGTCGGGGAACGGTAGACGAGCTGGACGATGTTGTAGACGGCGGGGTCGGAAGCCTTGGCCAGGAGGCGCGCCTCGGGTGTCGCGGCGAGTTCGGGCGGCATCTTGGCCAACAGCCGGTTGAAGGTGGAGCGCATGGCCTGGAGCTTGCGGAAATCATCGGTGGCCGAACGGGTCCGGCTTGAATACTGGACTTCCTTCATTCGTACCGCGACGCCTGCCAGATCGCGCGGCAGATCGCCCATCGAGCTCCAGAGGTCGACCTGGAAGACCAGCGTGTCCAGCCCGGATCGCGCCGATAGCACCCAGTCGAGCGGGGTGTTCGAGACCATGCCGCCGTCCCAGTAGAACTCGCCATCGATTTCGACCGGGGGAAACGCGGGCGGCAGAGCGCCACTGGCCATGACGTGCTCTGGGCCTATGGTGTCGGTCTCATTGTCGAAATAGGCGAAGTTGCCTGTGTGGACGTTGACTGCGCCGACGCTGAAGCGAATCTGCTTGGCGTTGATGCGGTCGAAGTCGACCAGGCGTTCGAGAGTCGTGCGCAGGCCGGCGGTGTCGTACCAACTGGTGGCTCCGGCGTCGCCCGGCGTGACCAGGTAGGGCGGCGGCACGCGCGGTGCGAAGAAGCCGGGCACGCCCCTTATCATCACTTGGCTGGCGGCCAGCTGATTGATCCAGCCGCGCAGGGCGGCCCCCTGGACCAGGCCGCCCAGGGTCGCCGACCAGCCGCCGTCCCCGGCGTCGCTGGCCAACTCCCAGAAGGCGCGCAGTTTTGCGATGCGGGTTTCGCGGGGGTTGCCGGCGATGATGGCGCTGTTGATGGCGCCGATGGAAATGCCGGCGATCCAGGTCGGCTCGATATCGGCCTCGAACAACGCCTCGTAGACCCCGGCCTGATAGGCGCCCAGCGCGCCGCCGCCCTGAAGCAGCAGGGCGATGCTCTGGAAGGCTGTGGCGCAGGGTTTCGGCGCCTCGGGCGGCGCGGTGGCTTTGGCCCGTGGATTGGCGCGGTCGGGCTTATTCACGTTCGGGCGTCGGCACGTTGAAGGCGTTCAGGGTGGTCGAGACCAGGGCGTAGAGGCCGACCAGGTAGAACAGTTCGTTAGCGCCATGTTGGCCGAAGGTCGCCACAGCCAGCCGATAGAGGGGCTCGGGCAGGGTGCCGCCGCGGGTCAGCGCATAGGCCACGTCGTAGGCGATGCTTTCATCCCGGGCCAGGTCGTTGGGCTTGACGTCCGCGACCAGGGTGGCCAGCCGCTCGGGCGACATGCCCTCCCGCTCCGCCACCGCGATGTGGGCGTAGATCTCGTAGGCCGCGTCATAGCGAGCGCCGACCACCAGGATCGCGATCTGGCGCACATTGTCCGGCAGTACGGCGTTGGCGGTCATGGCGAGCGTCAGATTCCAGATCGCCTTGCCGATCGCCGGCTCGTGCAGCCAGGGATTCCAGGGGCCCATCAGCGCGCCATCCTCGCGCTCGACCTTGAAGGCGTTGAAGTGGCTGGCGACGCCTTTGCGCATATCGTCGTAGAGGGATTTTTGCTCGGGCGTGAGATCAGTGGGTGCGATCAACGGTAGGCGCATGGAGATCCTGTCTCTGGAGGCTGAGAGGCGGCGCAACAACGCATATATCGCGGGATTGTTGCAGTGCGATATCGTGTTTGGGTAGAGCGCGGTTGCAAGTTGGCGGTCGATTTCGCGGAAGAACCGTTCGGCGCAGGGCAGGGAGGGCGGTATGCCGCCCCTGTCGGACGTTCAGATAGCCTGCTTTTCGACGGTGGCGGACGCTGGAACGCCATCGGGGGCTTGGCGCCGTCGCTGAACCGTCTATAGTTAGGTAAGTGGTTAAGTGTTTGAATGAGGCTCCGCCGTGACGCTGACTCTCTATTTCCACCCGCTGTCGTCGTTCTGCTGGAAGGCGCTGATCGCCCTCTATGATGCGGGCGTTCCGTTCGAGCCGAAGGTGGTCGATCTGGGCGATCCGGCCGAGCGTGCGGCGTTCCAGGCTGTCTGGCCGCTGGCCAAGTTCCCGGTCTTGCGCGACGCGGCGCGGAGGCGAACCACACCGGAATCGACGATCATTGTCGACTATCTGGCGCAGCATTATCCGGCCGCGGCGGGGCTGATACCGGCCGACCCGGATCTGGCTCGACAGGTCCGTTTGCTGGATCGGTTGATCGACAACTATATCCACCTGCCGCTTCAACAGGTCGTCAATGAGCGGTTGCGCCCAGAGGGTCGGCACGATCCGTTCGGCGCCGACCAGGCCCGCGGCGCCCTTCGCCAGGGATACGATCTCGTCGCACCGATGATCGCCGGCCCCTGGGCGACGGGCGAAACCTTCACACTCGCTGATTGCGCGGCGTTGCCGGCGCTCCACTACGCCGACTATGCGGTCCCGCTGGACGGCTGGCCAGAACTGGCGGCCTATCTCGAACGGTTGAGGGCCCGGCCTAGTGTGGCGCGGGTGCTGCGGGAGGCGCAGCCCTTCTTCAAATACTTCCCTTTGGCGAACGAGCGGTGACCCGCGCGCGTTCAATCCTTTGCGTCTTGACCCAGACTGATCCAACGCCGTGGCCACCGCCAACCCAAGGCGCGGACCTCGCCCGGTTGGAGCGCCAGCGCGCTCGTGGTTTTGGCAGGCAGTTCATTGACCGCATGCACGGGCTCCAGACCGCCTACCGGACTGCTGGCCACCCGGCCGATCAGCAAGGCCTTGTCGATCGCGCTCCACTCGGCCTTTGCGCGGTCCTTGTGTCCCACCGCGAAGAAATGGCGCAGAGCGACAGGCTCGCCCGCCAACTCCACCATCACACCGATCAGCCAGCCGCTCGTCATCCCCGGCATCTGTCCACGATATGATGGCCGGGCGCCCCGGGCCAGTCGAGAAAAGGCGGAGCGGAGCGGCTGGATTTTGGATCGATTCGATCCAAAATCATCGTGATCTAGCGTTTCAGTACGCGCATCAAGGCGTCGATCCTGATCGTCGCGAAATTGGAAAACGTGTCGGACACAGCGTAGGGCAGGATGATGAGGTCGCGGTGGCGCAGGGCGCCGCAGGTGTAGACCACGTTGGGCACATAGCCCTCACGCTCGGACGGTTCGGGGCGCACCAGCGGTTCGCTCGACCTCGCGAGGACCTTGGACGGATCAGCCTTGTCCAGCAGCACCGCCCCGATCGAATATTTGCGCACAGGCCCAACGCCGTGGGTCAGCAGCAGCCAGCCCTCGTCCAGCTCGATCGGCGAGCCGCAATTGCCGATCTGCACGAACTCCCACGGGAACTTGGGGCGCAGGATCGCGTCCCCGCCGTGCCATGAGTAAAGGTCATCGGAATAGATGAGGTACAGGTTCTCGTTATCCTGCCGGCCGATCATGGCGTAGCGGCCGTCGATTTTCCGGGGAAACAGGGCCATGCCTTTGTTCCGGGCTGCGGCTCCGCTGAGCGGCGTCATGCGGAAAGAGGCGAAATCGGCGGTTTCGATCAGCTCAGAGCGGACCGAAAGGCCGCTATAGGCGGTGTAGGTGGCGTAGAACGTCGTCTTGCCGCCATCCTCGAACGCCACGAAACGGGCGTCCTCGATACCGTTCGACTGGGACGCGGTGACGGGAAAGATCACCCGTTCGCTGATGTCCTCGTCCGGCTTGAACGCCACCTCGACCTCATCGCCGTCCGGGCCCCAGACGCGCGTGATGACGCGGGGGATCGAGGCCAGCCGCACGGTCGGGTCCACGGTTACGCCACCGTCGGCGGCGATGGTTCCGGATCGGAACGTCAGGGAGGAGACGTGGCCCTCGCCGACCGCCCGTAGGCTGAGGATGAATCGTCTTCCGCCCGGCGGCGCGCCGGATTGGTCGGGATGGGAGACGATGCTGGGATTGAACAGGGCCGAGGCTTCGAAGGAATACTCGTTCAGGAAATAGGCGCCGACCAGTTGCCGTTGGATCTCGGTGAAGCTGGCGTGGTGGGCGAGCGCCTCTTCCATCTCGTCAGCCCGGGCCTCGAAGGTGGCCAGAAGGTTGCGATGCCGACCCTGGAAATTGTCGAGGATGTCGGCCAACTGCGTGGTGGCGGCCTCGGCGTCGAGCGCCATAACCCGGTCGATGATGTGGTTGGCCCGGGCCTCGTCCGTGGGGTTGAGATCGCGCGGCTCGATGGTCGGCTTGAACGATCGCACCAGCACCCGGGCGGGATCCGGCCGCAAATAGAGGGCCTGGCGGTTAAGGAAGGGAGCGTCGGACAATGGGACCTCGAAGGGTTGCGGGCGCGCGATGGGCGAAGCCGGGCGCGACCCGAGATGGGGGCGCTTGCGCAGGTCGCTCGTCGCCCAGGCAGGCGAGGCGCCGCATCTCAGCCAAGCTGAGCAGGTAGGAGACGACGGATTCGCCGCCTCGGTTTTCATTGGCGCGGTCGGGATGCAGGCCGTCGCGGCAGGCGCCGGTGTCCAGGTCGACCAGAGGCGTGGAGAGGTCGTTGTCGCCCAGGAACCAGGCGAAGGCGCGGTTCGCCTCGGCCTTCCAGTCGATGGAACCGTCGGTTCGCCACGCTGCGAGACAGGCGGAGATGGTCGCGGTGGCTTCCAGCGGCTGTTGATCGAAGGCCTGTGGGGCGGCGCGGCGGCCGCCGAAACTGTCCGAGCCGACCGGGCGGAAATGACCCAGTGGCGCGGTTTGCAACGTCACGAGCCAGGTCAGGCTCCTCAGGCCGGCAGCGATCTGGTCCGGGGCGCCGATCGAGACGCCGGTGACGATCAAGGCCTGGGAAAGGCGGGCGTTGTCGTAGGCGAGCCCGTCCTCGAACCAGACCCAATCCTTGGTTTCAGTGGCGGCGAGGATGGTCATCAGGCGATCGGCGAGCCGGCGGCGGATCGACTCGGCGGCGGCGTCGAGGGGCTTCTCCGCGCAATAGGCGTCCAGGCCGAGCAGGGTGAAGGCCCAGGCGCGGGGCGATGAAAAGGAGTCGACGGCGCCGAGGGCTTCGGCGAACAGGGCGGCGGCCCAGGATCGCCGCGAGGGGGAGCGGTCGTCGCGGGCGCAGACCCCGAGGGCCCATAGGGTTCGGCCATGGCTGTCTTCCGAGCCAGCGTCCTCAAGCCAACGCCGGTCGAAGCTCATGAAGTTGCGAAACCGGCGCGCGTCAGGGTTCCAGGCGTGCTGGATGAAAGCGGCGAAGCGAGCGGCTGGGATCTCTGACGGGCGCTGCTTGCCTGCATCGCCCAGGGAGCACGCCAGCAACAGCCCGCGGGCGTTGTCGTCGACGCAATAGCCGTGCGCGCGGTCGGGCACGGAGTGCACGGCATGCTGGAACAGGCCGGTGTCGTCGCACATGGCCAGCAGATGGCCGAGTTGCAGTTCGGGCGTACTCTGAAGGTCGGAGGCAGGCTCGGGCGGCGGCGGGCTGATCACTCTCAGCCGCTGGTGACTACGTGCCGCATCGAAGGCGGCGACATAGCGCGAGGCGGTCCGCGCCCAGGTCATTGATCGACTGGCGACATAGGCTCGCCGGCGCATGGCCTCGCGCCGGACGTCGCCGGTCAGCAGCCCGGCGACGGCCTCGCCGATGGCCAGGGAATCGCCGAACGGGACTAGGATCCCGCGCCCATCGGCGAGTAATTCGCGAGCATGCCAAAAAGGGGTGGAGACGACCGCCTTTCCCAGGCCAAAACTGTAGGAGAGGGTGCCCGAGGTCATCTGGGCCTCGTTCAGGTACGGAGTGACATAGACGTCGGACATCGAGATGAAGTCGAGCAATGTCGCCTGGTCGACGAACTGGTCGAGGAACACGACCTGGGCCCCGACACCGAGGGCCTCGGCCCGCGCCATCAGGCTCTCGCGATAGGTTTCGCCCTCGCTGCGCACCAGATTGGGGTGGGTGGCGCCCAGCACCACATAGACGGCGTCGGGCCGGCGATCGAGGATCGCCGGCATGGCGTCGATCATCACCTCGATCCCCTTGTTGGGCGACAGAAGGCCAAAGGTCAGGATCACCGACCGGCCGCTGAAACCCAGCGCGGCCTTGGCTGCGTCGGGGGTGGCATAGGCGAAATCGGGAATGCCGTGGGCTATGACCTCGATCTTGTTCGCCGGGGTTCCATAGACGTCCTGCAGCAGGCTGCGCCCCTTCTCGGCCATGACCACAACCTTGGCCGAGACGTCGATGATCTGGTTCAGCACCGCCCGCTGCTTGACCGATGGCTCGGCCAGCACCGTATGCAGGGTGGTCACCACCGGCATGATCAGGCGCGAGAGCAGAGGCAGGATGAATTCACCCTCTTCGCCGCCGAAAATGCCGAACTCATGTTGCAGCGAGACGGCGTCGAAGCGCCCGGCGTTGAGGAAATCCGCCGCACGCCGGTAGTCCTCCGGCTGGTCGTCGCGGATTTCGCAGCCGACGACCGGCGGATAGTCATAGGCCTGTCCGTGATCGTTCATCACCACGACGCAGGTCTCAAGATCCTCGCCCGTGGCCGCGATCGCCTGCTGCAGATCGGTGGTGAAGGTGGCGATGCCGCAATGCCGCGGCAGGGCGTTGCCGATGAACGCCAGCCGCCTGAGCGCCGTCATGCTGAGGCCGTGGTGTGAAGAGGTGACGTCAGGCGGGCGTTCAGCGTCATGGAGGCCTCAGATACAGTGAAGTTACCCGCCCGCGAGGCGCGCCGGCCGTTGAAATCCAATTATTTACAAGAATATCGCTTACGTATTGGCAGATTAACTGCCCGATAATCAAATTATCGGAAGCGATTTATTACAACTAAACCCATATCCCAAACTCACCGATATTGCAATGTCATGACGATAATTCGGTTTCTACGCGCTCATTATATGGGATTTGCGGCGCAATAATAATGTAATTTACTATGGAACCTTTTTTGCGGCACATCTTGGCCGCGCGGTCCGCAGACGCGCTCATCCGGTCGCGCCGCCCTGTGGCTCACTTGCCTTTTGTCAGCGAGGTGAGAAACCCCGCGGGGGCTGCGACGGGCTTGGGCTTGTCGGCCTTGGGTTTGCGAATCTCGCGATTGCTTTTCTTTTGGCTCTTGGCCAAGGCGGTCTCCAATTCGAAGCTTGCCCACCCAGGGCGGAACGGAAAGGTCTCACGCGGTGTTGGTCTCCGTCGTCACCTCACCGGTCAGCGACGGACGCGGCCCACGTCCTTGATCGCGGGGATAGTGGGGAGCCTAAGCATAGCTGGGGACCCCGCGGCTGATCTGGTCAACCTGATCGAGGATCGTCGACATGGCCGCTCCGGACGGCAGGCCGTCGGCCGTGTAGGCGCCGGTCTCCAGGATATTATGCAAGCGGGTGCGGCCGCGGCTTGTGCGGCTCTTGATAGTCCCGACGCTCGCGCCGCAGATCGCGGCGGCCTCGCCGTAGGCATAGCCGCCGGCGCCGATCAGCATCACCGCTTTTCGTTGATCGGCCGAAAGTTGCGTGAGCGCGCGGCGCAGTTCGTCCAGCGCCAGGATCGAGATGGGATCTGAGACCGCTTGCAGGGTGTTCTCGGCGACGGCGGAATCCAGTTCGCAAACACGCCAGCTACGCCGTTGGTCGCCCAGGAACTTGTTGCGCAGGATGGTGAACATCCAGGCCCTGAGGATAGTGCCGGACTGGTATTGGGAGCGGAACTCCCACGCCCTGAGCATGGTGTCCTGAACCAGATCGTCCGCCCGGCCCGCGTCACGGCAGAGCGACAGGGCGAATGACCGCAGATGCGGCGCTAGCGCGGCGATGTCCTTGCGGAACGTTTCATCCTGCGATGCGGCGTGATCGATGATGTCCATGAATGCAGCTTAGCGAGACCGCGGGCGGTCCGGCAGGTTCGGAATACACCTACGAAACGCCGATCCGACCCCATGCCGGATCGGCGATCCTTTGAAGCCGACTCCCAATGCAAGGGATTTGCATAGGCTGCGGGCTTCCTATGCGCCGCAGCGCGCCGGGCCATTGCAACTGGCGAGTAAGAATTGGCGTAGCCATAGCAACAACGCACCGAGGGTCAGCTTGACCTTCGGTGCGCTTGCTCCGGAACGTCAGGCCGGCGCGCCAAATTATTCCTTGATCTTGGAAATCTTGGTGCCTTCGATGCTGACGCCCGCCATCAGGCCTTGCTGGTTGAAGATGAAGGCGTAGGCATCATCCTTGAGGGTCGAGGTGGATAGATTCTTGGCCACGCCATCGTTGACCACCACGACCGTCGGCCCCACCCCGATCTCCCAACCGTGGGTGGCGTGGACATAGTCGGTCGCCGTCTTGTTCATCAGGAACACGACATAGCCGTAGGACTGGGCGCCGGCCTGCAGGCCCCAGGATCCGGTGACGGAGTTGTAGTAGCCGTCGACGTCGGATCCCTTCTTCAGCTCACCCTCGCCATAGGCGCCGCCGAACACCAGGCCGGCCTTGACGATATTGGGAAAGATCAGGACCGCATGGGCCTGCTTGCCGATTTCGGCGGCTGTTGGATTGGCGCTGTAGAGCTTTTGCAGCGCTGCCGCGGAATCCCGATTGAGGTCCGCCGTGGTGGCGGCGCTCGCGGCGCCAGCCAGGCAAGCGGTGGCCATGGCCGCGGCGGCGAGCGGCGCCGGACTAAGGGCGTGTCTGAATTTGCTGATCATCTTGGGTCCAATCGATGAGAGTCTGAGTCGCACCGGTGTGGTGCGGCTTCTTCGCGCCAGGGATAGAGATCGCAATGCCCGGCGTAGAAGGCGCTGATCGACGGATCGGTTCCGTCAATTTGAGCAACCTGAAGCTTGATCTGATCCTGCGGAATCGGATCAAGCTCCTCGTCTTCAAGCTCGGCGCGAGTTCTCTGCCGGATGGGCAGCCTCGACAACTGATCAAAGCCTAGTTTTGCGGTTGGCTCGGATTGACAGGCGCTGTGTTCGACGGGGCGACGGGCTCCGCCGCGGGTTGATCCGTCGATGGCGCGGGCGTGGGGACTGGCGCGATTGCAGCCGGAGCGGGCGCCGCCGAGATGGGGGGCGCTGGTGCGGTCACATCAGGTTCAGCCACCGGAGCGCTAGAGGCCGCCGCGCGATGGGGCGCGGCCCGCGCGATGCGGGCGACCGGGCGGGCTTCAACATGTTTTACAGAGGTCTGCGCCTGCGGCGTTGCGGGCGCGAGCGCCTGGGTCGATTGCGTCTGTATTGGGGCTGCTGGGGCGGGCTGACTGGGCGCCGCCGCGGCGCTGGGCGGCGGTCCGAGGTTCCTGAAGTCGGATGTGGAGGTTGCGGGCGCGGCCGCCGGCGCGGGTGCCTTGCTGCTTGTCGCATAGATCAGCGCGCTGGCTCCGACCAGGATCACGACCACGGGCACGGCGATCATCCAACCGGGCCGGTGGCCGCGGCCGGCGTCCTGGAGTCTGCGATAGACGGCCGAGGGGTCGATCGGACCGGTGAATTCGGCATCTGGCCCTGAGAGGCTGGTCGACGCTTTGTTTTGCAATACGTGGGCGGTCATGATCGATTGTCCTTCAGCTAAACATGCTGGCTGGAAGAAGAGGGCTGCGCGGTCGGCGCGGTCCTATTCCCCTGATCTTCGCGAGCCTGTCGTTGCGGCGATTGGGTGGGGCCGGCGTCCTCGGCCAGGGCTCGTTCGATTGCGGCGCCCAGTTCGGCTTCGTGGAACGGCTTGTGCAGCACCACCGCATCCGGCCTCGACAGGCGAAGCGCCGCCGGGTCTCCGCTGACGAAGACCTGCGGAATGAACAGAGTCGTCAGAATCTCGTCGACCGCGGCGACGCCGCTGCCGGCGCCCAGGCGCTCGTCGACGATCATCAGGTCGGGCTTGCACCTCAGCGCGGCGGCCACTGCGGCGGTCTCATCGCCGACGATGGCGCAGATCTCGTAGCCCATGCCCTGCAGCACCTCGTCGTAGAGCAGGGCGATGACGGCGTCGTCTTCTACGACCAGCACCCGGAGCGGGTGCGGGGTTGGGTTCGGTCGGACCGAACCACCTTCATTGTCCCAACTCGCCATCGCATCGGCGCCTGGCGCGACCTTGAGAGCTGAACACTGACCGCTGGCGACATTTTCGATGGGGGGCTGATACATGATGTTTTTCCATCTATTCTCCGGGCAATGATCGCGAAAGGCGAGCGCCAACGGCCCGTTGGGCGCGTCGTGAACGGATCAAGCGCGCGGCGACGAGCAGAGTAGTCGAAAAATATCCAACGCGCACAGCCTCGGAATATACTCATTCTCTTCCAGGGAATGATTCCTACTAGATCTCAGGCGATTCGAAATTCGCGACCGGTGGACGTAGAATTAACAGGCTGAGGCGGAACAAATATGGTATAGGATCTATCACCCTTCTTGAGAGGGTGCTCGAAAGACACGCCAAATGCCAGATGACCGTCCGCCTCAAACTAGCGCGGGCCGGCTGGCGGCAAAGTCTACGCCCGCCTTGCGAAGGTGGGCTGGGGCCCGCGCCGGCCTATTTCCGGTCGTCGGGGTCGGCGCCTCGGCAGGCGGCCTGGACGCCTGCAAGAGGCTGATCGGCGCGTTGCCGCCGAAGACCGGCATGGCGTTCATTCTAGTCCAGCACCTCGATCCGGCTCATGAGAGCATGATGGTCGACCTTCTGGCCGGCCACACCGCCATGACTGTGCTGCAAGCTCGCGACGACATGGCGATCGAACCGGAACACCTCTACGTCATCCCCCCGGGCGCCTACCTTGCCGTCACCGATGGCGCGCTGCGCCTTTCGCCACCGCTTGCGCGCCACGGCGCGAGGTTGCCGTTCGACTTCCTGCTGCGCTCGCTGGCCGAGGCCTATGGCGCACGCGCCATTGGGGTCGTCCTTTCCGGCACCGGCGCCGATGGAAGTCTCGGCCTACCGGAGGTGAAATCGCGCGGCGGCTACGTGATCGCCCAAGACCCCGACGAGGCGGACCACGACGGCATGCCGCGTAGCGCCATCGCTAGCGGCGCCGTCGACGACGTTCTGGCGGTCGGCCTGATCGCGGACGCGCTACTGGGCCGAGCGGATCGGCTTGCCCGGGCCGGCACGGGCGCACCCGTGACGAACGTGACCGCGCCGACACCCTTGGCTGAAATCATCGCGCTGCTCTGCAGGACCACCACCCACGATTTCCGGCTCTACAAGCTCGGCACTCTGCAGCGCCGGATCGAACGGCGTATGGCCATGGCGGCGATCGAGACCGATCACATGGATCGCTATCTGGAGATGTTGCGCAACGATCCCGGCGAAGTGGAGCGTCTGGCCAAGGATTTCCTGATCAACGTCACCGGCTTCTTCCGCGACGGGAAGGTCTTTGACCTGCTGGCCGAGACGATCATTCCGGGCCTGGTCCGCGACCGGCCGGCCGATCAGCCCTTGCGGGTCTGGATCGCCGGCTGCAGCACGGGCGAAGAGACCTATTCGCTGGCCATTCTGCTGCGCGAGGCGATCACTGACGCCAAGCGCAATGTGAAACTGCAGATCTTCGCTTCCGACATCGATTCAGACGCGGTGGCGGCCGCCCGGGAGGGCTTCTATCCGTTGACCATCGAGGCGGACGTCGACCCCAAGCGGCTGGCGCGGTTCTTCACCAAGGAGACCAGGGGCTATCGGGTCTTGCCCGAACTGCGCTCGTCGGTGGTGTTCGCCGTCCAGGACGTGCTGGTTGATCCGCCGTTCGCCCGGCTCGATCTGGTGTCCTGCCGCAACCTTCTGATCTATCTTCAGCCCGAGGCCCAGGCGACGGTCTTGGCGCTGTTTCATTTCGCGCTGAAGAGCGGCGGGGTCCTGTTGCTCGGCGCCGCCGAGACCGCGGGTGAGCTCGATGGCCGCTTTGAGCCGATTTCCAAGCCTGAGCGGATCTTCCGGCGCATCGGCCACAGCCGAACTGGCGCGCTGGCCTTTTCCAAGATCACCGCCGAGGGCGCCCGCGCCACCGCGCGCCCGGCGCAAGATCGTGCGCCTCTGCGCCACGCCGCCCTGGCCGATCTCTGCCGCCAGTTGGTCATGGACGCCTATGCCCCGGCGGCGGTGCTGATCGATCGTAAGCTCGAATGTCTCTATTCCTTGGGGCCGACCGATCGCTATCTGCGGATCGCGCCCGGCCATCCGACCCATGACCTTTTGGCCATGGCGCGAGACAGCCTGCGCCCCAAACTGAGGTCGGCGGTGCAGCAGGCGATCCAGACCAACGCCCGCGTCGTGGTCGCCGGTGGCCGCCTGGATCACGGTGGGGCGGCGACCAGCGTCAGCCTCGATGTGCGGCCGGTGGTCAGCGAGGGCGAGGACCTGCTGCTGATCTGCTTCGTGGACGATCCGAAACCTGAACTCGCCGGCGGGGACACTCCCGCGCGGGCCGACGCTCGGGACGTGACTGAGATGGAGCAGGAGCTGGCGGCGCTGCGCGCCGAACTCCAGGGCGCCATTCGCGAGTTGGAGATCTCCAGCGAAGAACAGAAGGCGATTAACGAAGAGGCGCTGTCGGTCAACGAGGAGTACCAGTCGACCAACGAAGAACTGTTGACCTCCAAGGAGGAACTGCAGTCGCTGAACGAAGAGCTGACCGCGCTGAATAGCCAGCTTCAGGAGACCCTGGAGCAGCAGCGTACCACTTCGAACGACCTGCAGAACGTCCTCTACAGCACCAATGTCGCTACCATATTCCTCGACCGGGATCTGAGGATCCGCTTTTTCACCCCAGCGACCAAGATGCTGTTCAGCGTCATTCCCAGCGACGTCGGCCGCCCACTCGCCGATCTCAGCGCCCTGGCCGCCGACGACGCCCTGCTGGGCGATGCGCGCACGGTGCTGCGTGAACACGCCCCGCTGGAGCGAGAGATCCAGGGGCGTGAGGGCGTTTGGTACATGCGCCGGATCCTGCCCTATCTTACCCAGGGTGATGGCGTCGAAGGGGTGGTCATCACCTTCGCCGACGTCACCGAACAGCGGCGCGCCGCGGATGCGGTCAGAGCGGCGAGACGGCAGGCGGAACTGGCCAATTTAGCCAAGTCCCGGTTTCTCGCCGCCGCCAGCCATGACCTGCGTCAGCCGCTGCAGACCATGGTCTTGCTCCAGGGCCTGCTCGCCAAGTCGGCCCAGGGTGAAAAGGCCCAGAAACTGGTCGCCCGGCTCGACGAGACCCTGGGCGCCATGTCGGGTCTGCTCAACGCCGTTCTGGACATCAACCAGATCGAGGCTGGCGCCGTGCGCGCGACGATCAGCCGTTTCCCGATCGACGATCTGTTGGGCCGGATGCGCGACGAGTTCAGCTATCTGGCGCAGGCCCAAGGCCTTGAATTGCGTGTCGTCGCCTGCGGGCTGTTTATGGACGGTGATCCGCGGCTGCTCGAGCAGATCCTGCGCAACCTGTTGTCCAACGCCTTGAAATACACCCGGCACGGTAAGGTGCTGCTCGGCTGTCGACGTCGAAACGGCGTGCTGAGCATCGAGGTCTGGGATACCGGCATCGGCATCCCAGAGACCGACCTGCAGACAATATTTGATGAGTACCATCAACTCGGGAACGCCGCGCGCGAGCGCAGGCTCGGCCTTGGCCTCGGCCTGTCGATCGTCCAGCGCCTCGCCAGCCTGCTGGGCTACGCGGTGCGGGTCCGTTCGACTGTGGGCAAGGGCTCGATGTTCGCCGTCGACACTTTGCAGGCGCCGTTCGCGCGGCCGGCCGTGGATGAGCAACAAAGCCCCGTTCAGCGCGGCGGCGCCACAGACGCCGCGCTCCAACACGGCGTGATCCTGGTGGTCGAGGACGACCCCGAAGTGCGCGAACTGCTCGAACTACTGTTGACGGACGAGGGGCATCACCCGGTCATGGCCGGCGACGGCGCCGCGGCGGTGGATCTGGTGTCCAACGGCGCCGTGCGGCCGGACCTGATTCTGGCGGACTTTAATCTGCCTGGTGAGCTTGACGGGCTGCAGTTGGCGACGACGCTGCGGGCGAGCCTGCACCGCGAGCTTCCGGTCATCATCCTGACCGGCGATATCTCCACCAGCACCCTGCGCGCCGTCGCGCAGCAGAATTGCGTTCACCTCAACAAGCCCGTGAAGCCGAAGGCGCTGTCGCAAATCATCCAGCGGCTGCTTCCCCAGTCACTCGCCGCTTCGCCGTCGCGAGAGGCGCAGGACGGCCAGGCCGCGGACGGCGCCGGTGCGCCGGTGATCTATGTGGTCGATGACAACGACCAGGTCCGCGAAGGCATCCGCAACGTACTCGAAGACAACGGCCGGACGGTGCAAGGTTTCGCCGACGGCGAGGCTTTTCTCGCAGCCTACCACCCCGGCCGGCTGGCCTGCGTTCTGATCGACGCCTACCTGCCCGGCATGAGCGGCCTCGACCTGTTGCGCAGCCTGCGGGCGGCTGGCCATCAGCTGCCGGCCATCGTGATCACCGGCGACAGCGATGTGCAGATCGCGGTCGAGGCGATGAGGGCCGGCGCCAGCGACTTCATCGAAAAGCCCATGGGTCACGCCGAGCTTCTGGCCAGCGTCGAGCTGGCGCTGGAGCGATCGCGAGATGTTGGGAAGCTGGCGGCCTGGCGGCAGGATGCGGCCGACCACCTGGCGCGATTGACCACCCGGCAGCGCGAAATCATGGAGCGGGTGCTTGCGGGTGATCCCAGCAAGAACATCGCCGCCGACCTGGGCGTGAGCCAGCGCACGGTCGAAAACCATCGGGCGGCGATCATGAAGAAGACCGGCTCCAAGTCCCTGCCGGCGCTCGCCCGGATGGCCGTGGCCGCGGCCTCGCTTCGCGCGGAGGCGTGCGAGTAGGGTCCGATCCTGCCGCGCCCCGCTCAGGTCAGCTACCGGCCCAGACCAAAGACGAACCGACAAGCCTGCCGCGGCGGCTTGAGCGCCTTTACCGCCCACCGCAATCGACGGGGCGGAATGCTCCGCCTTCAAGGCCTTACGAGCGTGATCCGATTCAATCCAATCGGTTCACGCTCTTGGGTCGGTTCAGCGATGGTCATTGAGAATGATGGAGGCGATCACGCCGGTGGCGACTGCGGCCAAGACGTATTGGCCATTGGCTTCACGCCATTCATAGCCCTGGGGCGGCCGGCGCAGGTGGTGGTGGCGATAGTCGAGCGGTTGGGCGCCGCTCCAATCGCTGTAGCCCATCCGTTCGCCTCGACGCCAATGGTGGCTGTGGCCGCCGTATTCCTGGCCCCAGCCGGCATGCTGCTCGCCTGCGCCGCGATCGCCGTGATCGCCGCCATTGCGATCGTCATGTCGGTCTTGGGCTGATGTCGCGCCGACCAGCAACGCCGAGGCGGCTATAAGTGGAATGAGCATTTTCATGGAATCAAACCTTCCTGGTGAAAATAGGAGCGAAAAAATTCTCGACCATGACGCGACAAGACCGCTGCAAGCACTCGTCCGCGCATTCAGCAATGCAACGTGCGCCGAAGGAAATCGTACGAATATTTATGCAATATTTTGAAAATAGTCGCGATGTCGCGGAATATCGGTCAGTAGCTGCCTCTGGCCTCGTCGCCAACGAGGCGCGAGACCATATAGGCGCCGACCGCCGCCCCGCGCGCATCGAACTCTGCCGTGCCGGCGTCTAGCGCGATCAGTTCGATCTCCAACTCTGCGCCGTCGTCCAGGCGCAGGTGCAGGTCCTCGGGCAGGGTGGCCGGGTCTGCGTCCGCCGGAGCGAGCTTCGAAAACAACCCCTCGAGGTTGCCGCTCGCCAAGCGCACAGGGCCGCGACCGAACAGGTCGAGCTCATAGGTGACCGCAATCGAACCGTCCGGCCAGACCAAGGCCCCGTCTCCGCGCAGCGCGCCCAACAGGCGAAGCCGAGCCCGATCCTGCGACTTGCCGTGGGATCCCCAGGTCATGGGCGGCCGGGAGGCCGCTCGTGCGGGCGGGTCGGATCCGGGCTGGTCGAGGTGATCGCAGATATGTTCATGGCGCGGCTTTCGCGAGCGGATGCAAAGACGCGCAGCGCGCGGCGGTTTTCATCCTGCCGGCGGACCACCGGCTTCGATGGTGAAAATATAGCGTATATAGTCCGCAGCGTCCTGAAGGTTATTCGCTACGGATTATGATTTTAAACCCGAGTCATGTTTGTTAATTTGATTCCAAAAGTTGACATGGATATTCAAAACGTTGTTGACAATTTAGGAATATAGACTATATACGCCGAAATCCTCCGGCAATTGAATTGCAAACCAGATCGTATTCTGGCCGGCCGGAGTTGCGCCGCTACGGCGGTTTGAGCGCCTTTCTTTCAAAGTCTGGAAATCCACTGACCACTCGCACCAAACGACATATCGAACTGTTGGAGATGGCCCACGACCTGCGCTGTTACGCCGGCGAACGGCAGGCGGACGCCAACGCCGCCTTTTTCCTGGTCCACCAAGCCCTGTCCGCCGCGTTTTCGGAGGGTCCAGGCCTGCGCCCCAGCGAGTCGTTGGAGGATTCGTTGCGTCACGACATTGATCGGGGTTTCGCATCCCAACGGGGCGCCCGCCCCTCAATCCTGCGGCCCTAAGCCTCGCCCGGCTTCGGTGCGTTGAAGCGCGAAGCCCCAATTGCGCAGGGCGGCTTGGTGATCGGCGCTCCGGCGATCACGGCGACAGGCTGATGATCCCAAGTCCGCGACACATTGCCCTGAATTGACGCTGCAACACCATATATTAGGGCTTGTAGTATAGCTTATGCCGGCTTGGTTGGGAGCAGCTCTGCAGCCGCAATAATTACAAAGACGGCGCGTCACGATGAAGTCCATGAACCGCGCTGCGGCACACGATGAGACTGCGCCTCAGATCCTTGGGGTGGGCCTCTTCGATATCGCGACCAACGTCGAACTGGTGTCGCGCGGGACGCGCGACCGGCTGACCTTTGCCGCCATCTACGCGGTGATTTCTCTGCTGATTCACTCATGGAAAGCGTCCGCCCTATGGCTGGGCCTGATCCTCGTGTGGGAGTTGATCATCCGGCCGCGCTTTGACCGGCTGGTCATGACTCTTCCGCCGGCGCCGGCCGTCAGGGCCTACGCCGCAGTGAACCTCGTCGGCGCCTGTATGTTCTACGCGATCGCGCTCATGGGGCTCGTGAGCGGATCGCCGGTCGGCATAGCCATCGCGACAACCTGGCTCGCCGGCTCCTTCGTGAACAATTTCGTCTATTTTGGCGCCGATCGCAGGTTGTTTTGGTCTGTCATCGGCCCAGGCATAGGCGTGTCGCTGATCGGCCCGTTTCTAGCCTTCGGGTTTCATCTGCCGTCCGGCGCCATCAGCTTGCTGATCATGGTCAGCCTGATGTCGACGCGGAGCTTCGCGCTTGATCGCCAGGCGCTGGTGCGGACCTTGGCCGATCGGCAAGGGGCGTTGTCCGATGTTGAACGCAAGCTTGCGATTGCGATCGATGCGTCGGGCGACGGGCTGTTCGAGATCGATCTGCGGAGCGGGGAGGGGCGAATGAGCGCCACCTGGGCGGCGATGCTGGGCTATGCGCCCGACGAGGTCGCCATGGTGACAAAGGATTGGCGGAAATATGTCCATCCGGATGATCTGCCGGCGCTGAACGCCGACTACGCGGCTCACTTCCGCGGAGAAACGGCGCACACCAGCCTCGAGCATCGAATGCTCTGCAAGAACGGATCCTACAAATGGGTGCTCGCGCGCGGGCGGTTGATCGAACGCTCGGCGGATGGTCGGCCTCAGCGGATCGTTGGCACAATGATGGATCTATCCTCACGCAAGGCCTTGGAACAACAACTCGAAGCCGCTCGCGACAAGGCCGAGAGCGCCAACCACGCCAAGGGCGTGTTTCTAGCCAATATGAGCCACGAGATCCGCACCCCGCTCAATGGCGTCATCGGCACGGCCGGCGCCCTGGCGCGCCGGCCGATATCTCCGGAAGAGCGTGAAATGGTCGCGTTGATCCAGTCCTGTGGCCAAACACTCGATCGCTTGCTGTCGGACATTCTCGACCAGGCGAAAATGCAGGCTGGCCAGTTCGAGCTTCTGGCTGCGCCCTTCGATCTGCGCGAGGAGCTCGAGACCGCGGCTGAGCTCATGCGCGCGCGTGCCGACGAGAAGGGCTTGGGCTTCCGCGTCAGCTATGGCGATACCGCCCGCGGTCTGTTCGCCGGCGACGCCGTCCGAATTCGCCAGATCATTTCCAACCTCGCCTCGAACGCCATCAAGTTCACCGTGGTCGGTGAGGTGCACGTCCAGGTCAGCTCGCGCGAGCCGGAGCGGCCTGACCTGCCGACGCTGCTCAAGATCGACGTGGTCGACTCGGGGATCGGGTTCGACTCGGAGACCGCGCAGCGGCTATTCACGCGCTTTACCCAGGCTGACAGCTCGATTTCCCGGCAATACGGCGGAACAGGCCTGGGCCTGGCGATCTGCAAGACCCTGGTGGAGCTGATGGCGGGAGAGATCAGCGCCGCATCCCAGCCCGGGGTCGGCACAACCTTTACGGTCCAGATTCCACTACTCCGAACGATGACGCTTAGCGACTACGACCATCAAAAGTCAGTTGGCGCGGTACGCACGGATCTGGTGGCTGATCCTTCTGCTTCGATGGCGCGGCTTCGTATCCTGTTGGCGGAGGACCACCCAACCAACCAGCGCGTGGCGCAACTGATCCTGGAGCCCGCGGGTGTCGACCTCACGATTGTCGCCAATGGCCTCGAGGCGGTGAATATATACAAACCGAACCGGTTCGATCTGATCCTCATGGACATGCAGATGCCGGTCATGGACGGTTTGTCCGCCACCCGCCAGATCCGGCGGCGCGAACTGGAAGACGATTTGGAGCCGACGCCGATTATCATGTTGACCGCCAACGCCATGGCCGAACACCGGATCCAGGCGAGCGAAGCGGGCGCCGACCATCTCGTCGCCAAGCCGATCACGCCTGAAAGCCTGCTGCTGGGGATCGAGTTCGCCATGACCAAGCCCCAGGCCGCGGAACTCGGACATTCGGGACTGGGCCCGAACATGACTGCTGTCAAAGCCTGACGCCTTCTGGACGCGGCGTTCCGCTCGTTTCCTACCCCTTGGATTTCGTTGGCGAGAGACGTCCACGCCGTAACATTTGGGGTAGTCGGCGAGGCGAGTGATTGGCGGCGTCAATTCGGGCCGTATCGGGGTGCGGCGACCAATGCGCGAGGATCGCAAAGCTGCTCCTTGCGAAGCGCGCAAAAGGCGGCTAGGAGAGCGCCTCCCGCGCGGACCCCGCCGGGAAACGCCAAGCGGACTGACCCTCCGCCGGCTTCGGGTGCATAGCTCAGTTGGTAGAGCAGCTGACTCTTAATCAGCGGGTCGTAGGTTCGAATCCTACTGCACCCACCATATTTTCAAGGACTTAGAGCCGGCCAAGGCGCCGGCCGTCCTTCCGGGGTAACGATTGGGGTAACCAAATGGGGAAGCCGCGCCTGAAACTCATCGACCTTGATTCGGTTGAGAGCTGGCCTCTCGGAGAATTTCTAAGAGCTGCGGCGGAATCCCCGTCCCGGTCAGCGCTTCGGGGAACTGCAAGCACCCCCGGTAAGCCCAGAGAATTCGCTCCCGAAGCGGCCTCTTGCCCTCGGCCTGGGCCAGTCCCCGATGGGACGGGATGACGGCGGCTACACGAGTACGTCAACGGGATCGCACAGCCGGTCGCTGTGTGTTCCTGCCAGTGTTCTACGTCGACGCCTTCGTGGTCCGAGTGTCTGGAACGAAGGACGACGCCCTGACGGAGAAATCCGCTCTGGCCACCCACCTGCGCCAGACCACAGCCCAGGCGTCATCGCCCGAAAAGAGTTCCTGGGCTTCCGCCTCGGAAGAGGATCATCAGTGGCGCCGGCGATGAGGTGACAACGGCCAAGTTCAGATTCCGAGCCACGTCATCGGGAGTATCTTTTGGGGAATCCCCCGCATTCTATCCTCGCTGCGTTGCCTCAGCAGTCGAGTGTCGTGTCGCGTTCCCATTGGGTCAGATGACGCGCGAAATCATTCCACTCACCATGCTTAAGCTTAAGATAGGCTGGGACAAGCTCGCCGAGCGACTGGGTGAGCACGGCCGAACCCTCCAAAGCCCGAAGCGCATCGAGAAGATTTAGCGGCAGTTTCTTCACGTCGGACACGCTGTGTCCTTCAGTATACATGTTGATGTCCAGGCGCGGACCCGGATCTCGACGGTTCTCAAGTCCATCCAGCCCGGCGGCCAGCACGGCAGCGGGCATCAGGTAAGGATTGACCGCTCCGTCGGCAAGGCGAAGCTCGAAGCGGTCGTTTTCCGGCACCCGGATCATGTGCGTGCGGTTGTTGCCGGTCCAGGTCACCGTATTGGGCGCCCAGGTCGCCCCTGACGTCGTGCGGGGCGCGTTGATGCGCTTGTAGCTGTTCACGGTCGGGTTGAGGATCGCCGCCAGGGCGTCGGCGGAGTGAATGACGCCGCCGATGAAATTCAGCCCAACACCGGAAAGGTCATCTGTCGCGGCTTCGCTTTCGAAGGCGTTCTGTTCGCCCTTCCACATCGAGACATGCATGTGGCAGCCATTGCCGGTCAGGTTCAGGAACGGCTTGGGCATGAAGGTGGCGCGCAGGCCGTGCTTCTCGGCGATGGCCTTGACCATGTATTTAAAGAAGGCGTGCCGGTCGGCGGTGACCAGGGCGTCGTCATAGAGCCAGTTCATTTCGAACTGGCCGTTGGCGTCCTCATGGTCATTTTGGTAGGGCGACCAGCCGAGGGCGAGCATGGCGTCGCAGATCTCGGTGATCACGTCATAGCGGCGCATCAGGGCCTGCTGGTCGTAGCAGGGCTTTGCCTGGGTGTCTGCCGCATCGGAGATCGCGCCGCCGTCCGGCGTGATCAGAAAGAACTCGCATTCGACCCCGGTCTTCATCTGCAAGCCTAGTTCCGCCGCTCGGGCGATCTGAGTCTTGAGCACGTTGCGTGGACCGTGGGCGACGGGCTTGCCATCCATCCAGAGATCCGCCGCAAGCCAGCCCACCTCCGGCTTCCACGGCAGCTGGATCAGGCTGCTGGGGTCGGGACGGGCGAACAGGTCGGGATCGGCGGGCGTCATGTCGAGCCAGGTGGCGAAGCCGGCGAAGCCGGCGCCGGACTTCTGCATGCCGCCGATCGCCGAAGCTGGCACGAGCTTGGCGCGCTGGCTTCCGAACAGGTCGGTATAGGAGATCAGGAAGTATTTGATCGATTGCTTGCTCGCAATCTCAGCCAGATCAAGCGCCATTCTGTCTCTCCGCATGGGGGTGGTCGCGCAATACGCGGGCCCCGGTGTTTTGTTTCGGTGGTCGCCCCCCGTTCGCCGTGCGGGGTTAAAGCCCGCCGCCGCCGGGTATCCAGTCGGTTCCCGCCAGGGGCACACGCGCCATGGCGGCGGCTTCGATGGTCAGGGCGACCAGGTCTTCGGGTTCCAGATTGTGCAAATGGCTCTTGCCGCAGGCCCGGGCGATGGTCTGGGCCTCTAGGGTGAGCACGGCGAGGTAGTTGGCCAATCGCCGGCCCGCGGCGACGGGATCCAGCCGCGCGGCCAGCACGGGGTCCTGGGTGGTGATGCCGGCGGGGTCTCGGCCTTCGTGCCAATCGTCATAGGCCCCGGCGGTCGAGCCCAGGGCGCGATATTCGTCCTCCAGGGCCGGATCATTGTCGCCGAGCGCCACCAGCGCCGCCGTGCCGATGGACACCGCGTCAGCCCCCAGGGCGAGGGCCTTGGCCACGTCGGCGCCGTTGCGGATCCCGCCGGAGACGATGAGCTGCACCTTGCGATGCATTCCCAGGTCCTGCAGCGCCTGGACCGCCGGTCGGATCGCGGACAGGATCGGCAGGCCTACATGCTCGATGAACACTTCCTGGGTCGCCGCGGTCCCACCCTGCATCCCGTCCAGCACCACCACATCGGCGCCGGCCTTCACCGCCAGGGCCACGTCATAATAGGGACGGGTGGCGCCGATCTTCACATAGATCGGCTTTTCCCAGTCGGTGAGCTCGCGCAGCTCTTCCAGCTTGATCTCCAGGTCATCCGGTCCTGTCCAGTCGGGATGTCGGCAGGCCGAGCGCTGGTCTATACCCATGGGCAGGTTGCGCATCTGAGCCACACGGTCGGAGATCTTCTGGCCCAGCAGCATGCCGCCGCCGCCGGGCTTGGCGCCCTGGCCGACGACGACTTCGATCGCGTCGGCCTTGCGTAGGTCGTCCGGGTTCATGCCGTAGCGCGACGGGAGATATTGGTAGACCAGAACCTGTGACTGCCCGCGCTCCTCGGGCGTCATGCCGCCATCGCCGGTGGTGGTGGAGGTGCCCGCGATGGTCGCCCCCCGGCCCAGGGCGTCCTTGGCCTGGGCCGAGAGGGATCCAAAGCTCATGCCGGCGATGGTGATCGGGATCTTCAGGTGTATGGGCTTCTTGGCGAAGCGGGTCCCGAGCCAGACATCGGTGGCGCATTTTTCCCGGTAGCCTTCTAGTGGATAGCGGGAGATCGAGGCGCCAAGGAAGAGCAGGTCATCGAAATGCGGCAGCTGACGTTTGGCCCCGCTACCCCGAATGTCATAGATCCCCGTCGCCGCCGCGCGGCGGATCTCCGAGAGGGTGTGGGGATCGAACGTCGCCGACTGGCGGGGCGAAGTCTTGGGGATGTTCGTCAGGTCCATGGCGTCCACCTCAATAGGCCGCGGCGTTGTCGACGTGGAAATTGTAGAGTGTGCGGCCCGAGCCGAAGTGCTTGAACTCGTCGATGGCCACTTCGCCATTGAGTCCGGCGGCGTCCAAGAGGGCGCCCAATTCGGCCCGTTGCGCCTCGCCCAGCTCCTTCTGCACGCAGTCCGCGCCGAGGCTCTTCACATCGCCGCGCACATAGAGCTTGGCTTCATAGATGGAGTCGCCCAGGGCCTCGCCGGCGTCACCGAGCACTACCAGGGCGCCCGACTGGGCCATGAAGGCGCTCATGGGACCGATCGAGCCTTTGACCACGATATTAACGCCCTTCATGGAGATGCCGCAGCGGGCCGAGGCGTTGCCATCGATCACGAGCAGACCGCCATGGGCGGTCGCGCCGGCCGACTGGCTGGCGTCGCCTTTGACGTGAACAATGCCGGACATCATGTTTTCCGCGACGCCGACGCCGGCATTGCCTTCGACGATCACCACCGCCTGCTGGTTCATGCCCGCGCAATAATAGCCGACATGCCCCGCGATCTCGACCGTGACGGACGCGTCGAGTCCTACCGCCAGGGCGTGCTGGCCATTCGGATTTTCGATCCGCCACAGGGTCTCATTGGTATCGGGCGCCAAGGCGTGCAGCCGCGCGTTCAGGGCGCGCCGGCTGGTTTCGGCTAGATCGACCACCGGCATCAGTGGCGCTCCCAGGCATAGACCCGCGCGGGCTCCGGCTCGAACACCCGGGCAGTCCCAATCCCTGGCAGGCCGACCAAGGCCCGGTATTCCGAGCCGAACGCCACATATTGATCGGTTTCGGCCATCACCGCCGGCTTGCAGGAGATCGGGTCGCGCAGCACCGCAAAGCCGCTCTCGGTGCCAACCACGAAGGTGAAGAAGCCGTCGAGGTCCTCAAGGCTGGCTTCCAGGGCCTGGGTCAGGCTGGCGCCCTCGCGCAGCTTCCAGCTAAGATAGCCGGCGGCCACCTCGCTGTCGTTGTCCGTGACGAACACCGCCCCCTTGGGCTCCAACATGCGGCGCAGGCTGCGGTGATTGGATAGGGAGCCGTTATGGACCAGGCACTGGTCGGCTCCGGTCGAATAGGGATGGGCGCCGTCGGTGGTCACCGCGCTTTCCGTGGCCATGCGCGTGTGGCCGATGCCATGGGTGCCGGCCATGGCCGGCAAGTCAAACCTCTTGGTCACCTGCGCCGGCAGGCCCACTTCTTTATAGAGCTCGATACGCTTGCCCGAGCCGATCACGGTGATGTCCGGTCGCTCGGCGGCGAGCCAAGCCCTAACGGAGGCCTCGCGATCTTCCTCCAGGGAGAGCACCAGATGGGTGTCGTGCGGGACGCCCCGCACAACGCCGCCGAGGGCGGCCGCGATCGTTTCGGCGAGGTGGGTGAGGTTTCCTCCGCGAACGGTCAGCTTCACCCGGCCCGCCGCGCCGTCACCATAGATCGCGAAGCCGGCGCTGTCTGGCCCACGGTCCGTCATCACTTGCAGCATTTGCGACAGCAGCGCGCCCAGCTGTGGCTCCAGCGACCGGTCCTTCAGGAACAGCCCGACGATTCCGCACATTTGCCGATATCCCTTTCGCTCACCACGCAGAGACCGTGATATCGGGGGGCTCTCCGGCGTGTCAACTTAAGGGAAGAGTTTTTTCCTAAAAAGAAATTTGCGCTGCCGAAATGGCCATCGCCATCCCGTGGCGCTCAGGCCTGGGTGCGGGGGTAGATAATGACCGAAAGGTAGCGGGTATCGGCGCCGACAAGGGATTCTGGGCCATGCAGAGCGCTGCTGTCGAACAGCAGGGCGTCGCCCTCCCTGAGCGTGTAGGTCTCCGATCCATGGCGATAGTTCACCTCGCCTTGCAGCATGTAGATGAACTCGACCCCGCTATGGGAGAAGCTGGTGTGAGCCTCGGCGTTTTCCCGCAGGGTGATCAGATAGGGCTCAACCGCGACGTCGCCGCGCAGGGCGTGGCCCAGCAGTTGGTAGACGTGCCCGACTTTGGTGCCGCGCCGGTCGATGGTCAGTCCCTGGCCGCTTGGCACATAGGAGCAATCCTGGCGATCCTCGAACGATGCGAACAGGGACGACAGGGGCGCCTGGAGCACCTTGGATATCGATTGAAGGGTCGAGAGTGAAGCCGAGATGGCGCCGTTCTCGATCTTGGACAGCATGCCATTGGAAATGCCCGCGGCTCCGGCCAGATCCGAGACGGACAGGTCGTGCTGGCGGCGTAGGATGCGGATCTGATTGCCGAGGGCCCGCTCGAGTTCGCGTTCGGGGGGGCTGGGCGCGCTAGAGCCCGTGTGGTTGTCGTCAGCGTCTTCCACTTCGGCTCCGGGTTGCGACGAATGGTTCAATCCGCATCTCCATGAGGACCATCCGCTATAGCGACCGCCCGCCGTTGCGTGTCAAGAAACGAATTGTCCCCGCAATTGGGTGGTGTCGGCGCCGATTCCGGCGCTGGTCGGCGCGCCGTCGTCGAACGCCGACAGGTAGTCGACGGCCGCCTGGTGGTAGCGGTCCAAGCCCTTATAGGCCGCGATATCGGGGTGAAGGTCGCGCAGCACCCGATGCAGCCTGCGGCCCCATTTCGGCGTCCGAGCCAGTTCCGACAGGCTGGCCAGATAGGCCCTGACCCCGAAAAGGATCGCATTTGACCTGGGAAGGCGGTAGAGGGTCTGCAATTCCACACGAAGGTGGACTTTTTCGCCGACGTTTTGCGGCGTCACGCTGGCCCTGTCGGGACCCCAGATCGGATAGTTTTCCGGGGACGTGTCCAGCCTTGGATTGACGGTCATGGTCCAGTTCATGCGGCGCGCCGGTTTGCCGTATTGGAGCCGCATCAGATATTGCAGCGCGCGGTCGAACACCCCGAGGTCATGGGCTATCGGCACCGGCCCATGCCACTCGTGGAAGGTCATGCCGAGATCGAATTCCAGAGACCAATCGGCCTGCGTCGTGACCATGCCGCCGTCGATGAACAGGTTATCGTCGCGCTGGTCCTGCAGGGTGAAGTCGCCCTGGGCCTGGCGGGTGATGAATTCGAACGGCGCGTAGGGCAGGGTGCGGGGATCACCGAACACAAAGCTTTGGTGCAGACCCAGGGGCCTATTGGTCCAGGTCCAGCGATCCCCCGCGCGCTCAAGCGAAAACTGATCCGGATAGTCTTCGACGAGACTCTCCATGATCAATTCCAGGGTGTCCCACTGGGCCGGCATCATGTGCGGCAGCACCATGCAGCGATTGGGATCCTGCCGCAGCACCAGGGCCCGTTCACGGCATTCGGCGACATAATGCTCGTCCACATCAAACGCGGCCTGGAACGCGCCGGTTGAGCCACCGCGGACATGCGGCTCCAAATTGACCGAATACATGTAGCGGTCTTCGGGGAAGGGGAACGGGAAGCGTAGGATCGCCCGATCGCTATTGGCGTAGCGGAACGGCTCGCGGAATCGTTCGTCGGTCTTGTCGACCTTGTAGGCGGGGGGCATGTCGATCACCGATCAGAGATCCAAAACAAGATAGGGCGTCTTCGACCGGGAGACACAGGGCATGACCAGTCGTCCCTCCGCCTTTTCCGTATCCGAAAGCACGTGGTCGCGATGGTCGGGGACACCGTCCACCACCCGAGTCAGGCATTCGCCGCAGGCCCCACCTCGGCACAGGGACGGCACGGCCAGGCCGGCGTTCTCCAGCGCCTCAAGCATGGTCTCTTGCGATCCGACCGGGATTTCGCGACCGCTGCTCGCCAGTCTGACCATGAAAGGATCGCCACCGACCGCGCCGAAGCTTTCCTGATGCACCCGGCAGGGTGGCCATCCCAGCGCCAGCGCGGTTTGCGCCACCGCGTCCATCAGCCCTTGGGGACCACAGCAATAGACATGGGTTCCTAGTGGCTGGCGCTCCAGGAGCTGGATCAAGTCAAACTCGCGGCGGCCGGAATGGACCCGGACGTCATCGCCGGCGAAAGGCGCGAGCAGGGCTTCAAACACGCCGGCTTCCGAAGCCTGGGCGAACTGGTGCGCCTCCAGCCAGGCCCGGCGAGCCCGAAGTTCGGGCAGGAATGAGAGCAGCGGCGTGACGCCGACACCGCCGCCGATCAAGAGGTGCCTTCGCGCTAGGCTCTGGATCGCAAACTGGCTGTTGGGCGGCGAACTGGCCAGCACCTGTCCCGGCTGGAGCTGCTCGTGGACGAAGCGCGAGCCGCCCCGGGACTCGGCGGCGCGACGCACGATGATCTGATAGACGGAGCGTTCAGCGCAGGGGGTGACGATCGAATAGGAATTGTGCCGCGGTCGTTCGGCGACCGGCAGGGTCAGGGATAGATGGGCGCCCGGCTGGGTGGTGGGCAGAAGGCCGCCGTCGGCCGCCTCGAAGGTCACCCGTTTCAGTGTTGGCGACAGGGGTTCGATCTGGCGCACACGAACGGCCAGGGGCTCGGATCGGATCATGAGGTAAGCGCTTCGATCGGGGGGATTTCACCAGGCGCCTCGGCGTCGACCTGGACCCCGGCGAAGGCGTTCAAGCGGCGGGAGAAATGGTCACGAACCAGAAGCTGGGCCTGACAGCCGGCGCAGGCGACGATGGTGGTGGTCACGCCTTCGGTGATGGTTCGGCAGTGATTGCAGAACACCCGTCGGGGACTTCCCAGGCTGGCGCAGAGACGCACCTCCGAGCGGCCCATGCCGAAATCGCGGGCGACGGCGGCGACGGTCCAAAGAAAAGGTTCAGCGCCCACGGCGTAAAGCCGCAACCCCATGCGCTCGTCGGCGAGGCGCTGGCGCAGCGACAGCAGCATATGCTGTTCGGAGCGGAAGTGATGTTCGTGCGCCGTTGGGTCCAAGGAGGGAACGGCGCGGCTGTCGCGCAAGACAATCCAGTGCTCGTCGAAGTCGGAGGCGCGGGTGTCCGCCGCCAGGCCCTCCATCTGGGCTTGCGGGGTTTGCGATAGCAAAAGATGCCGGCGGCCCGTCGGATCGCGCGACAGGCGCGCATAAGCCGGCCGGCTCTTGATGGCGTAATCAGCCATGGCCCGCCCAGGTCGCTCGCGCGGCCGCAGGGGCGGGCGCGAAGTCTTGGTCAAATCGCCTCATCTGGTCGCCTATTGGTGCTCCGCAATGGCAATGATCTTTCTTGACGGGAAACATGGATGTCAACGTCGTCACGGTGATCAGGCGGGTCACGGGGCGCAAAAAAATGGCGATGGAGGAATTGTGGGCAGTTCCTCAAGATAAATGTTGTTTCCTGGAGGGATCGTGATCTAGCCTTGCGGCTCACGATAGGAGGCGACCCCATGACCCATTCCTGGCGCATTTCCGCCCTGGCCGATCGCCACCGCGCGCTGGGGTCCAATCTAGAGGATTGGAACGGCATGGGCACGGCCTGGACCTACGGCCACGACCTTTCTCAAGATCATGTGGCGGTCCGCACCCGCGCGGGGCTGATGGACGTGTCGGGGCTAAAGAAGATTCATCTGGTCGGGCCCCACGCCACGGCGGTGCTCGATTACGCCACCACCCGCAATGTGGAGAAGATCACCCCCGGTCGTTCCGCCTACGCCGCTTTTCTCAACGATGAGGGCAAGTTCGTCGACGACGGCATCCTCTATCGCACCGGGCCGAACGCCTGGATGGTGGTGCATGGATCGGGCGGCGCACACGAATTGCTCGCGGCGGCCTGCGTCGGGCGCAATGTGGCCATGCTGTTCGATGACGACCTGCACGACCTGTCGCTGCAGGGCCCGGTCGCGGTAGATTTCCTGGCGCGGCATGTGCCGGGCATCCGCGATCTGAAATACTTCGCCCACCTGCAGACCACCCTGTTCAAGAAGCCGGTGATGATCTCGCGCACGGGCTATACGGGCGAGCGCGGCTACGAAATCTTCTGCCGCGCCGGCGATGCGCGGGTGATCTGGGACCGAATCCTGGCGGACGGCGCAGACCTGGGGATCACACCGACGGCTTTCACCGCCCTCGATCTGCTGCGGGTGGAAAGCTACCTGTTATTCTATCCCTACGATAATTCCGAGATGTTCCCGTTCGAAGCGGAGCCTGCCGGCGATACGCTCTGGGAGTTGGGCCTCGATTTCACCGTCAGCCCCGGCAAGACCGGTTTTCGCGGCGCCGCGGCCCATTACCTGGCCAAGGGCCGCGAGCGGTTCAAGATCTATGGCATCGAGGTCGCCGCCGGTCAGGCGGCGGAAGGCGGGGATGAACTGTTCGCCGACGGGCGCAAGGTTGGGGTGGTCACCTGCGGCATGACCTCGACCCTGACCGGCCGGTCCCTGGCCATCGCGCGGCTTGATGTCGAATGCGCCAAGCCCGGCGTCGCGCTCGAACTGCGCGGCAAGGCCTTCACCGCTTCGGCGCAAGCCCAGCCTCTGCCTTTCGACGATCCGGAAAAGAAGAAGCGCACCGCGGTCGGCTGACGGGTCTGGCCGGACGCAGCCGCCCCGGTCCCGCGCTATAGCCGCCGAGCCTTGGCCGTCTCGACCGTATTCTTCAAAAGGCAGGCGATGGTCATCGGACCCGCGCCGCCGGGGACGGGGGTGATGGCGCCGGCGACGACCCGCGCCTCCTCGAAGGCCACATCGCCGACCAGGCGGGACTTGCCCGTCTCGCCGTTCAGTCGGTTGATGCCCACATCGATGACCAAGGCGCCCGGCTTGATCCAATCGCCGCGGATCATCTCCGCCCGCCCCACGGCGGCGATCAGGATGTCGGCGGACCGGGTCAAGGCGGGCAGGTCGCGGGTGCGGCTATGGGCGATGGTCACGGTGCAGTCCTGCTGCAGCAGCAACTGGGCCATGGGCTTGCCGACGATGTTCGAGCGCCCGACCACCACGGCGTGCAGGCCGGAGAGGTTTTCGCGGACACTTTTGAGCAGCAACAAGGCGCCCAGCGGCGTGCACGGAACAATCCCGCCCGTCGCCGTCGCCACCATCCCCGCATTGACCGGGTGAAAGCCGTCCACGTCCTTGGCCGGGTCGATGGCGCGTAGCACATGGTCGGCGTCGATCTGCGGCGGCAAGGGCAACTGGACCAAGATCCCGTCCACCCGGGGATCGGCGTTGAGCGTGGCGATCAGGTCTAGGAGTTGGGCCTGGCTCGTCTCGACGGCCAGGCGATGCTCGAACGAGGCCATGCCGACCTCCACCGTCTGCTTGGCTTTCGAGCGTACGTAGACCTGGCTGGCCGGATCCTCGCCCACCAGCACCACGGCCAGGCCCGGCTGGACGCCGGTTTCGGCCAGGGCTGAGACCTCGCTCGCAATGGTAGCTCGAAGTTCGGCAGCGACCTGCTTTCCGTCAATGATGTGCGCGCTCATGGCTCAGTCCCGGAACACGATGGTCTTGTGACCGCTGAGGAAGGCGCGCCCCTGCAGATGCAGGGCCACGGCGCGGGCCAGGACGCGGCGTTCGATATCGCGGCCCTTGCGGACAAGGTCATCAGGACTGTCATTGTGGCTGATGCGCTCTACGTCCTGTTCGATGATCGGACCCTCGTCGAGGTCGGCGGTGACATAGTGGGCTGTGGCGCCGATCAGCTTGACCCCGCGGGCGTGGGCCTGGTGGTAGGGCTTGGCCCCCTTGAACCCCGGCAGGAAGCTGTGGTGGATATTGATGCAGCGCCCAGACAGGAAGCTCGCCAGATCATCGGACAGGATCTGCATATAGCGGGCGAGCACGATCAGCTCGGCGCCGGTCTCATCGACCAGGGCTTTGATCAGGGCTTCCTGTTGTGGCTTGGTGTCCTTGGTGATCGGCAGGTGGTAGAAGGGGATCTCGCCGAAATCGGCGCTCTGATAGGTTTCACGAGGATGGTTGGAGACGATGCCGACCACGTCCATCGGTAGCTCGCCGATTCTGCAGCGATAGAGCAGATCGACCAGGCAGTGGTCGAGTTTCGAGGCCAGCAGCAAGGTCTTGCGCCTCTGGCCTAGGGGCCGGATCAACCATTCCATCGCGAAACGCTCGCCGATCGGCTTGAACCCCTCGATCAGGGCGATCAGATCCGCGCCTGGCGGCAGGCTGAAGCCGATACGGGTGAAGAACCGTCCGGTCTCGGTGTCGTCGAACTGATGCGCCTCGCGGATGTCTCCGCCATGGGCGAACAGTTCAGACGAAATGGCGGCGACGATGCCGGGCTGGTTGGGGCAGGACAGGGTGAGCAGGTACGGCGCGCCGGACATGGGATCTCGCTTTCGACCAAGAATGAGGAGGAGCGTGAGGCGTTAGGACTGGGGTGGATCGAGCGCCCTCAGGGTGATGTCGAGCCAGTGGCGGAAGCCGCCCGAATAGCTTCTGAATACGGCGACCTCGAAGGCCTCGTCCTGCCCCGGTCGCCAGAGGATCGCCCCGATATGGGCGATGACCGTGGTCGCCGCCGCGCCAGGGCCGAACACGTCCGGGTGCAGGTCGATGGCCACGCCCCGCTGCAACAGCGCGCGGGCGCGGGGACCGGAAAGGCGGAACACCACATAGGCGCCGGACTGATCGGACACCGCGCAGAGGCCGGCGAGCCGGCGCTCCAGGGCGTCCGGCCAGTCCTCGGCCGGCGCCGACGATAGCACCAGCCAGACGGCGGGTCCGGTTCCGATCCAGGCCATCTCGGCGTCGCCCACATGCCCCGGGCTGGACGGCGGGATGAGGCCCACCGCCTCGCCGATCGTCGTGGCGTCCACATCCTTGCGGGCCATGACCGTGGCGAGCCCCAGGCCCTGGCGTTCAGTGATCTCGACGGCTTCAACCACGCAGGCGCTCCCCTTGGGGATCGATGAAGACGGGGGGGCAGACCAGCGCCTCGACATCACCGCCGCGGACTGGATCATGCGCCACGACGGTCTCGCCATGCCGCGATGCGCCCCGCTTCAGCAGGCCCAGGGCGACCCACTGGCCAAGCGTGGGAGAGAAGGCCGCCGAGGTGACATGGCCCTGTTCATTGGCGGCCAAGGCGGGGGCGCCTTTCGTCAGCAGCAGGGCGCCGCCGCGCAGACGCGCGCCGTTCGCCACCGGCTTGAGGCCGACCAGCCTGGGCCGATCCGGATCGGTCAGGCCCTGCCGCTGGGCCATAAGGCGGCCGACATAGTCCTTGCGCTTGGCCATTAGTGATCCCAGGCCGAGATCCACCGCCGTGGTCATGCCGTTCAGTTCGGCGCCCGCCGGGTGGCCTTTTTCGATGCGCATGACGCCGAGGGCTTCGACGCCATAGGGGGTCACCTCGAAGGCGCGCCCAGCTTCCATCAACGCCCGCGCCAGACCGTCGCCGTGCTGGGCGGGGACGCTGACCTCGTAGGCCAGCTCGCCCGAAAATGAGACCCTGAAGATCCGCGCCGAGGTCCCCCGCCAGCGGAAGGTCGCGGCGGCCATATAGGGAAGGGCTCCGTTGGACAGATCGAGATCCGGCGCCAGGTTCGCCAGCAGATCGCGCGAGTGTGGCCCCGCGACCGCATAGGTCGCCCATTGTTCGGTGACCGAACAGGCCTGCGCGTCCAGCCCCGGCCATAGCACCTGACGCGCATGATCGATGTGCTGCATCACCTTGGCCGCGTTCACCGTGGTGGTGGTGACGAAGAAGCAGTCCTCGGCCCAGCGCGTGATCGTGCCGTCATCCATGACCAAGCCGTCTTCGCGCAGCATCACCCCATAGCGAACCTTGCCCACGGCCAGGGTCGCGATCGTGTTGATGTAGAGCCTGTCGAGCAGGGTTGCGGCGTCGGGGCCGTGCACCTCGATCTTGCCGAGGGTGGAGACGTCGCAAATCCCGACGCTGGAGCGGGTGGCGACGACCTCCCGGTTCACGGTGGTCAACCAATCGGTTTCCCCCGCCCGGCTGAACCACTGGGCCCGTTTCCATTGGCCGGCGTCGGTGAAGCTCGCCCCCTCCCGGGTCGCCCAGTCATGGCCGGCGGTGCGGCGTTCGGGCCGGAAATGCTCGCCCCGATGAGGACCGGCGAAGGCGCCGATCGTCACCGGAACAAAGGGCGGGCGCGACAGGATGGTCCCGCTCTCGGCGATGCTCTTGCCGGTCTCTGACGCCAAGAGGGCCAGGCCGTTCAGCTGGCTGGTCTTGCCCTGGTCCGTGGCCATGCCCAGGGTGGTGTAGCGCTTGAGATGCTCCACCGAGGTGAAGCCTTCGCGGGCGGCCAGGGCGATGTCGGTGTCGGTGACATCATGTTGGAAATCGACGAAGGCCTTGGTCTTGTGGGCGCCCACATGCCACAGGGGTTGGACGGCGACCGGCTCGTTCTCGGCTTTAGGCGCGGGGCTGGCGGCGGCGCCGAAGCCCAGATCGGCGGCGATCGCGCCCGCTTCTTTCGCCCCGTCGACCAGGGCGTCGGCGAGGGAAAAGCGCCCCGCGGCGGACCCTATGGCCGCCATGCCGGGCGGGGCTGCGCCCATCACGAAGCTATGGATATCTTCCGACCAGACTGGTCGCGCACCCAGATTGGCGCCCAGGCCGATGTTTGGCGACCAGCCGCCCGCAACGGCCAGCAGATCCGCGGCGAAGCGCCGGGTGCGCCCATTCGCGTCACGGGCCTCGACGGATCTCAAGGGCGCGCCGCGCGCGTCCGTGACCACGGCCCCGGTCAGCACCTCCACGCCAGCCTGGCGAACCCTGGCCAGGCTGGCCAGGGACGGGTCAGAGCGGGCGTCGATTACGGCGGCGACCGAGACGCCGGCGGCCAAAAGGTCCTCGGCCGTAGCCCAGCCGCTTTCGCTAGTGGTGAACACCACCGCGCGCCGCCCGGCGACGGCGGCGTAGCGATTGAGATAGGTCGACACCGCCGAGGCGGTCATCACCCCTGGTCGATCATTGCCGCCGAATACGGGCGCGCGTTCGATCGCGCCGGTGGCCAGGAGGGCGCGTTTGGCGATGATCTTCCATAGGCGCTGGCGCGGCTGACCGGGGGACGGCGCGGGCAGGTGGTCCGATAGGTGCTCGATCGCCCCATATTCGCGGCCGTCATAGATCCCAAAGATGCTCGTGCGCGGCATCAGGGTGACGTTCGGCAGGGCGCGCAACTCGTCCACCGCGAGGTTGGCCCAGGCCAGACCCGGCGCATCGTCGATCACCCGGCGCTCGCTCAGCAGCCGACCGCCAAGCCGCCAGTCCTCCTCCGCCAGGATCACCCTCAATCCGGCCCGCCCCGCCGTCAGCGCCGCCGACAGGCCCGCGGGCCCGCCGCCAATCACCAGCAGGTCGCAAAAGGCGTGGCCCCGGTCATAGGCGTCGGGATCGTTTTCGCCGGACAGGGCGCCCAGACCCGCGGCGCGGCGGATCAAGGGCTCGTAGAGCCGCTCCCAAAGGGCCGCGGGCCACATGAAAGTCTTGTAGTAGAACCCGGCGACCAGCAGCGGCGCGAACAGCTGGTTCACCGCCATCAGGTCGAGGCCGAGGCTGGGCCAGCGGTTCTGGCTGTTCGCCGTCAGGCCCTCATGGAGTTCTATGGTGGTGGCCCGAGTGTTGGGCTCGGCCCGGGCGCCCCGGCCTAGAGTCACCAGTGCGTTCGGCTCCTCCGACCCGGCGGTGAGCAGGCCGCGCGGACGATGATATTTGAAGGAGCGACCCACCAGCTTAACGTCGTTGGCCACCAGGGCCGAGGCCAAGGTGTCGCCCGCCAGGCCCCGCATCGTCTTGCCGTCGAAGCTGAAAGAAATCGGGTTGGCGCGGTCGATCAGACCGCCGCGTAGCAGACGGCTCATGTCGTGGTGCGCCCAGCCAGCGCCGCGTCAAAGATCTCATGGGTGCGGGTGTCGCGGGTGACTACGAGCCAGTTACGGCAGCCCTGGGCGTGATACCAGTGCTCCCGCATCACGCCGGCGGGGTTGTCACGCAGATAGACATAATCGAACAGACCCTCTTCGCCCCCGGGCCGAACCAGGGACGCATCGCCGCGATAGACGAATTCCTGAGCGTCGCGTTCGCCGCAAAAGGGGCAGGCAAGGCGCATCGGGTTCGGCCTCAGTGAAGGTTGGGTTGGGCGCCGACGCCCTTTTCATCGATCAGATGACCGCTGGCGAAGCGATCCAGACGAAAGGCTGTCGCGGTTTCGTGCGGCGCGTCGTGGGCCAGCAGATGGGCGAAGCACCAGCCCGAGGCGGGGG